>OBMA010001118.1_pt1 | contig 16369 bp, 18 predicted proteins | sample 1539141 | NCBI WGS metagenome assembly OBMA01 (sample SAMEA3991484, study PRJEB22521) | metagenome | biome: anthropogenic terrestrial biome; feature: sewage plant; material: raw primary sludge | place: Sweden | collected 2012-09-26 | reverse complement strand
GTTGTTCTTTTGCTTCTTTAACTCTTTTTTCACTATACATAGAACCTTTGTTTAGTTTTAAGACTTTTTTGATAGCATCAGTATCTTCACTTCTAGTTTTATAACCTTTTATATCAACATTTGCAATTGATGGTTTCTCTTTAAAAATAATTTTTAGATTTCCATTGTCATTATCTATTATAATATCATCAAAGTAACCATAGCTATAAAATTTTATTAATGCTTCATTTAGCTTGTTACTATCTAAACTATCACCAGTTCTCATTCCCAAAGTTTCTTCTAAAACTTGCGGCGATACTTTACTTACATTTAAGTATTCAATAGATTTAATGCTACTTGCACTTAAAACAGTAGCACAAGCTAAAGATAAAAGAGTTATTCGATTTTTCACAAATGTCCTTGTTTTCAAAATAAAGCAATAATATACCTAAAAATAGTTTATATAAATCTAAAGTAAGCTATAATTTTGTCAAAATTATTTAAAAAAGGTTAAATTTGAACATTGGAATTATTGGTTTAGGACTTATGGGCGGTTCTTTGGCAAAGGCTGTTAAAAGATATGGTATTTCAAAAAAAGTTTATGGATTTACAAATAGTGAAAAAAACAAAAAAGAGATAGAAGAGTTAGGACTTGTTGATGAGCTTGTTGATTTGGAAACTTTAAAAAAAGTTTCAGATGTTATTATTTTATCTATTCCTGTTGATGCTATTATTTCTATGTTTCCTAATTTTTTGGATATAAATGAGAAAACAACTATTATAGATATGGGTTCAACTAAAGAGTATATTGTAAAAAATATTCCTTCTAAAATAAGAAAAAATTTTGTAGCAGCACACCCAATGACTGGAACAGAAAAAAATGGTCCAAAAGCTGCTATTGATAATCTATATGAAGGTAAAACAGTAGTTTTATGTGATTTGGAAGATAATGCAAATATGCATGTTAATAAAGCTTTTAAGATTTTTCAAGAAATAGGTATGAGAATTGTGGTTATGAATAGCCATGAACATGATGTAAATGCTTGTTATATATCACATTTACCTCATTTAATATCATTTGGACTTGCAAATACTGTTATGAGCCATCAAAATCCAAAAGAGATTATTGCACTTGCTGCTGGAGGATTTAAAGATATGAGTAGAATTGCAAAATCAAGCCCAAGAATGTGGGGAGATATTTTTAAGCAAAATAGAGAAAATATGCTAGAAAGTATTAAATCTTTTGAAGATCAAATGAATGAAGCTAAAAAAATGATTGAAGAAGAGAGATATGAAGATTTAGAAAATTGGATGAAAAAAGCAAATAGTTTACATGAAATATTATAAGCTTTGATATATATCATCTTATAAGTAAAAAAGATTAAATATAATCCTTTTTATTTAAAAAGGATAGCTATGTTTAATTGGTTATTTAGAAAAAAAGAGAAAAGAAAAAGAGAAAAAACTTATGTTTGCAAACATTGTAAGCTTACATGTGAAACTTGTACTACAATGTTTTGCTACTCTTGCTACTCAAATCCTGGAAATCCATGTCCAAGATGTAAAAAAACAAATCTTATGGAAAAAGAGTAGTTACTTTTTATATTTAAGAATATATTTCTTGATTTTATAATATCTCTAAATTTATTTAAATCATAATATCTTTAATGTTATGTTCGATTTAGTTTTTATAAATCCAATGGTTCATCATCAAGATACAAATTTTTGCAAAGGGTATTAAAAATGGAGATATTGTAAGAGTTTACAATAAACGAGGTGAAATATTAGCTGGAGCTGTTATTACAGATGATATTAGAAGAGGAGTTGTAAGAGTTGATGAAGGTGCTTGGTATGATCCTCTTGAAAGAGGAAAAATAGGAACAATTTGTTTAAATGGAAATGTTAATGTTCTTACAAAAGATATTCCAACTTCAAAACTAGCAAATGGAAATAGCTCAAATACTGCTTTGGTAAATATTGAAAAATATACAAAAAAAGCTAAAGATATATCTATTTTTAAACAGCCTTAATAAGTTTTTATAAAGCCTTCTGGCTTTATAAAACTCAATATTTATAAATTATTTATCAAGATAAAACTCTTCTATTTTCAACTTTTTTAATATCACTAAAATTATCTAAATAGTCCAAATAACAAACAAGATATTTTCTACTTAAATCAAATCTCTGTTTAAAGTTAAAAATCTCTATAAAACCATCTTCTTTTATAATCTCTCTCATAGATTTTATAATCTTATTTAAACTTTGGCTATGAATAAAAAGATTGTGTTGAAGCCTTATTACATCTTTTTTTGCTGTAAGTGATTTTAAAATATCATCTCCAAGTTTTCTATCAATATCTAAATCATCATAGATATTATAAGGTGCTGTTGGCGTTATATCTTCACTTTTTAATCGTTCTAAAAATATATTTTCAAGCTCTTTTGTAATATCCTCTTTTATATTTGCATTTTTATAAAGTTGCCCCTCTTTTACTAAAAAGCCATTTTGTACCAAATCATCTAAAGCACTATTTATAAACTCAATACTAGCCCAAGGAACTCTTAAATTTATAGATGAGCTTGAAAGTAGGGCATAAGAGTTTTTTATATAGATGTTTTTTATAAATTCAACTATCTCATCTTTTGTTTTTATTGGATAAATAACTAACTCTTTTTTATCTACAAAAACATCTTCTAAAGAGTTTGCAAACTCTAAAGACTCATCATGACTTAGAGCAAATCTTTGAGTTGAAGATACTACTCCTAAACCTCTTTTGTGAGCTTCTAAAAGTATTTTAAAAGCATTTTTAAAATCTCTTTTGTAAAGATTTTTCAAAAGATCTCTTTTTTGATTTTTATTCATTGGATCATATATTGGATTTAAAATAACTCCACCACAAATAGTATCATTTGCACTTCTTAAAATAACTTTTTCTCCAAAAACAGTAAATATCTTTTCATCCATTTTTAGTGTTGCAAAACCATCTTCAAGTGATGTTAAAGAGTCAAAAAGTAGAACTTTTACATCTATTTTTTTAGCTCCAATAAACAAAGTATATGTTTGATTGTGATTTAGTTTTTTGTTTTTTAAGCACTTAAAAGAGATATCAATTGTATCAAAACCTCTTAAAAACCCCTTTTTTGTAATAATATCTCCTCTTTGAAGTGAGTTTATATCAACTGAAGATAGATTTAGTGCAGCTCTATTTGAAATATTTGCTTCTATTGCGTTTTGATTATGTACTTGAATATTTTTTATTTTTGTCTCTTTTTGCAAATGAGGAATAAAAACCTTCTCTTCAAGCTCAATTTTTTTACCTAAAACTGTCCCTGTTACAACTGTTCCACTACCTTTTACACTAAAAACTCTATCAACATAAAATCTAAAAAAGTTCTCTTCATTTTTTGTGCTATTTGATATTGTAAATAGAGTGTTTTTTAAATCTTCAATAGATTTTTCATCATAAATAGATACAGCTTTTATAAATTTGATATTAAATTCAAACTCATTTAAAAACTCTACAATTTTATCTTCTTGCTCTTTTAATGTTTTTTCATCTACTAAATCTTTTTTTGTAATTACTAAAATAAGATTTTTTATTCCCAAAAGTGATAAAATCTCAATATGCTCAATAGTTTGAGGCATAAGTCCCTCTTTAGCACTAACAACAAGCATTACATAATCAAAACCAAAAGCTCCAGCAATCATATTTTTAATAAGTTTTTCATGACCTGGAACATCAATAAATGCAATATTTCTCTCAGCTCTTGTAAGATTTGAGAAGCTTAAATCTATTGTTATTCCTCTTTGTTTCTCTTCGTTTGTGCTATCACCTTCAAAACCATTTAAAGCACGAATTAGTGCAGTTTTTCCATGGTCAATATGACCAGCAGTTCCAATTATAATATTAGACATTTTTAAACTCTTTTTTTAGTATCTCTTCAATTTTAGCTATATCTTTTTCTAATATTGTTCTAAAATCAAGCAGTACTTTGTCATTTTCAATTCTACTTATGATTAGATTTTTTCTTAAAATTTTTTCTATCTCATTTGCTTTTAGGTTTTTATACTCAAGGCTTAAAGCAAATGTAGGGATTTTTTTATTTGGAGTTGTACCACCACCAACCATTGTAGAGCTTTTTATTACTTCACATTTTATAAAGTTATCTATACTATTTTTTAAAATATTTGCTCTTTGTTCTAAAACTTCAAGCTTTGTATTTAGCATTTTTAAAGTTGGAATTTTATCTAACTCATTTTTTAAATAGATATTTAAACTCTCTTCTAAAAGTGCCAAAGTAATTTTATCAACTCTTAGCATTCTTAAGAGTTGATTTTTTTTCAATTTTGCTATTAACTCTTTTTTCCCAACTATAATTCCAGCTTGAACACTTCCTAGAAGTTTATCTCCTGAGAAGCTAAGCAGACTTGGATTTGATTTCATAAGTTCAAGAATAGAAGGCTCATCTTTGCTTAAATTAAAAGGTAAATCAAAAATATGTCCACTTCCCATATCAAAATAATCTATTAAGCCATTTTTTTGTGCTAATTTTGATATATCTTCAAAGCTAACTTCACTAAAAAACCCTTCAATACTATAGTTTGATTTATGAACTTTCATAAGCATAGCTGTATTTTCATTTATGGCATTTTCATAATCTCTTAGGTGAGTTTTATTTGTAGTTCCAATCTCTTTTAATATAGCTCCACTTTGAGTCATAACTTCAGGAACTCTAAAACTTCCACCAATTTCAACAAGCTCTCCACGGCTAAGAACAGCCTCTTTATTTTTGCAAAATGTGTTAAGGATTAGAAAAACAGCACTTGCATTGTTGTTTACAACCAAAGCATCTTCACAAGAAGTGAGTGCTTGTAGAGATTTTGTTATATGTTCGTATCTCTCTCCTCTTTTTCCCTCTTCTAAACTATATTCAAGATTGTTATAAGATGTTGCTATTGTTATTGCATTTTTAAATAGGCTCTCATCAAGCAAACTTCTTCCTAAATTTGTATGCACAATAATTCCAGTTGCGTTTATAACTGGTTTTAGTGAAGATTGTGTAAGATTTTCGTACTTTCTTAAAACATTTGAAATAAGAGTTTGTTCATCAAAACTATCTATCTTTTTATTTAATATTTCAACTCTCAGATTTTCTAAAACTTCTTTTGTGATTTTTGTTATTAAAGTTTTTGATAATCCTTCAAAAGCTTTGTTTGTGATAAACTTATCAACCTTTGGAATGGATTTTAGTAACATTATAGACCTTTTATACTATTTTAAAGAGTATTATTATACTATTTTAATCTTATGGAGAGTTTGTGTATCTGGTGAGCACCACAGGCTTCAACCCTGATTGACGGTTTTTGTGTAAACGCCGTGAGAGGTTCGATTCCTCTACTCTCTCGCCATAAGAAAGTATAAAATAAGTTTTATCTAGAAAAAGTAAGTCCAATACCAATATTTGTAACTTCTCTATCATAATCTATCAAACTTTGACCATATCCATGGAAAACTTGAAAAATACCATAACTATTTTTTGAAGATATAAAATCTGGAAGAGGAAAAGTGTAGTTAAAAAGAGCTGCCCCCTTGTTTGAACTATTTAATCTCAAATTATCTCTTAAAAGTAGTTCAAAAGTTTGTTTACCATAAGCATACAAAAATGAAATATCTCCATATCCATAATATTTATAAAAATCTTTCATATCATCATCTTTACTATTTTGGGGAATTTTATACCAAATTTTTGGAGATACAAAAAGATTATCAAATTGAAAAAATGTTTGTAAATATAATCTATTTAAAGATCTTGAATCATCGCCACCTTTTCCATTTGAAGTGTGTAAAAATGATGTTTTATAAAGCTTTAAGTATTTATCATCATTAGGAATTTGCATAAAAATTTCTGGTTCATAGTTTGTTTCACGAAATGGAGCAGAACTAGAAGCAGTTTGCCAAAATGATTTTTGAGTATATGCAATACTTATTGTCTCGTTTAAACCAAAAAAATCATTAGAAATTGGTTTTTCTAAACTAATTTGAAAAGAAGTTTCAAAATTATCTCTATTTGAAATATTGTTAAAAGTATAAGTTGCTGGTAAAAAATAGTTCTTTTTATAAGGATATATACCAAAATCTTTTGTAACTAGTTGCTCTAAATTATCATTTGTCTCTTTATCTTTAGATTTATCTATATTATGTTCAAAAAACTCTTTTTTTGGCTCTTTTTTAATCTCTTTGATTACTAAATCTTCACTCTTATCTAAAGAAGGATTTTTTAAACTCTCATTTGCTATTTTTTTATATAAAAGCATTGCAGATTTATAATCTCCACTATCTTCTAGCTCTTTTGCTTTTTTATAAATAGAGTTTAAATCTTCTGAAAAACATAGTGATAGAGTAAATATAAATAGTATAAATAGTTTCTTTTCCAAATTATTCCTTATAATGAGTCAAATTTTACTCTAAAATTTATTTATACTATCTAAAAGCGATAAATTGATATAATCTTGGCTAATTTTTATAAAAAAGGTAAATAATATGTTAGTTGCTCCATCTATACTATCAGCTGATTTTGGCAATTTGGAACAAGAGATTAAGGCTATTTGTGAAGCTGGTTGTGATTTAGTTCATGTAGATGTTATGGATGGGCATTTTGTACCAAATTTGACTATTGGTCCAGTTGTTGTAGAACCTGTTAGTAAAGCTAGTTCTAAACCACTTGATATTCATTTAATGGTTGAGAATAACAACTTCTTTGTAGATCTATTTGCTCCATTAAAACCAAAATATCTATCATTTCATATTGAGAGTGAAAAACATCCTCATAGACTTATCCAAAAAATAAGAAGTCTAGGAATAAGTCCAGCCATTACTTTAAATCCACATACTAAAGTTGAAGATATTGAGTATTTACTTGAAGATTTAGATATGGTTTTACTAATGTCTGTAAATCCAGGATTTGGTGGGCAAAAATTTATTCCAAGCGTGATTGAAAAAGCAAAAAAATTAAAAGAGTTAATTAAAAAAAGAAATCCAAACTGTCTAATTGAAGTTGATGGTGGAGTTAGTGATAAAAATATAAAAGAGTTAAAAGATGCTGGAGTTGATGTTGTTGTTGCAGGAAGCTTTGTTTTTGGAAGTGGTGATTATAAAAAAGCTATAGATAGTTTAAAAGTATAAATTAAGAAGTTCAAAATATGAGAGTAAAAATCTGTGGTATAACAAATTTAGAAGATGCATTAAATGCCATAAATGCAGGTGCTTCTGCCTTGGGATTTGTGTTTTATAAACCATCTCCTAGATATATTGAACCTCTTGTTGCTTTAAAAATAGTTGAAAATTTACCACCTTTTGTACAAACTGTTGGACTTTTTGTGAACGAAACAACAGATTTTATCAATAAAACCTGTAAAGAGTCGAAAATGCAACTAGCTCAAATTATTGATGATGAGAATATAGTAGATTTTTTTAAACTAGAAGTTAAATATTTAAAAGTTTTAAGAGTAAAAAGTAAAGAGGACTTAAATAATTTAAAAGATGATTATTCTTTAGTAGATGCATTTGTAGATGAATTTGGTGGAGCTGGTAAAAGAGTAGCACTTGAGTGGTTTAAAGATATAAACTGTTCTAAATTTATACTTGCAGGTGGATTAAATAGCCAAAATTTAAAAGAGATTGATGGATATGGTTTTTTTGCTGTTGATGTAAGTAGTGCAGTTGAGAAGCAAAAAGGGGTTAAAGATAAACAAAAGATGTTTGATTTTGTGAAAGCTGCAAATGAAATCTCCTAAAAAAAAGTATATTTTAAAACCTCAAAAGCAGACTTTTTTAGATATTGTAAGAAGATTAAAAAAAGAGCCAATAGAATTTTCTGAATTTTTAGATCTTTTAGAAAATATAAGTGATAAGTTTTATGAAAATAGTGAACTAGAATTTGAGCTACTTTTAATAAATGGGTTTCCTTTAGATATAAAAGATGATTTTGTATATCTTAGAACCACAAAAACTCCAATATGTGAACAAACTTTTTGTTTTGTTGATATTGAAACAAATGGTGGAAGTCCAAAGAATGGTCATCAAATTATAGAATTGGGAGCAGTTAAGTATAAAAATGGACAAATCTTAGATAAATTTGACTCTTTGGTTTTTGCAAAAGAGATTCCTATTTATATTCAAGAAGTTACAAATATAAGTCTAGATATGCTTCAAACTGCACCAAGACTAGAGAAAGTTCTAAAAGAGTTTAAAGAGTTTTTAGGTGATGATGTATTTGTAGCTCATGATATAAAATTTGATTATAATTTTATCTCTGATAGTTTTGAAAAGTATAATTTAGGGAAACTTTTAAATAGGAAAATTTGTACAATAGATTTATCAAAAAGATGCATACAATCTCAAAAATATGGTCTTAGTACTTTAAAAGAACTTTTAAATATAGATGTACAAAATCATCATAGAGCATATTTTGATGCACTATCAACAGAGATTATTTTTGAAAGATGTTTAGAAAATATAGATTTTAGTAAGATAAAATCTACTGAAGATTTGATAGCTTTTAGTAAATCAAATAATATTTTAAAAATTCCTAAAGAAAACAACTAAGAAGTAAAAACTTCTTAGTTTAAACTCTTATTTTCTATTATCAGCTTCTTTTGCATACTTATAACCTAAATCATAAGCTTTGTTGTTAAGTTCATGAAGTTTTGGAGGAATTTTTGAGAGCATTGTACTTCTTAAAACCTCTTTAGGAATAGTTTCTCCTGTGAAATAGTTTGCTATTGCTAATGCTAAAATAGATTGAGTAATAACATTTCCTACTTCATCTTTTGCAATTGTAATAATTGGAATTTCAATAATATTCCATCTTTTTTTATCTTCTTCACTTGGTCTTACTAGGTTTGGCTCAATAACTATTGTTGCACCATCTTTTACACCATTTTTGAATAGATCAAAAGATATTTGAGCAACAGAAAGCATAAAATCAATCTCTCCATCATTTGCGTATGGATAGATAATCTCTTCATCTTGAAGTGTAATATCAACAACAGTTGGTCCACCACGTACCTGTGAAGTATAAGTAGCTGTTTTTAATCCAAATCCACCATTACTTATTTTTGCAGCTGCAAAAATTTCACCTGCTAGTAAAACACCTTGTCCCCCAACTCCTGTAAATCTCATTAAAGTTCTATTTGACATATTATTTCCTTAAAGCTCTACCATAGTTTTATTTTTGTGTGCTTCTTTTACTTTTTCATAAGCTTCACAATATTCTAGTGCATTTTCATCCTGTTTTAAAACTCCAGTTGGATATTTACCAATTTTTTCACTCTCTTCTAGCATATCAAATTTTGTTTTTGCCAAAGATATTGAGTCAATCCACTCTAAATTTGATGTTGCACTTGCCATTTTATTTTTTCTTCCTAAATTTACATGGCAATTTGAGAATACTTCTAAATATGAGAACCCTTTATGTTCAAGAGCTTTAACTAAAGTTCTTTCAAGTTTTTTTGGATCAATCATAGTTTCTCTTGCAACAAAACTCGCACCCGCTGCTTCTACAAGTTTGCAAGAGTCAAAAGTTGGGTCTATATTTCCTCTTTCCATTGTAGCTGTCCACATTCCTTTTGGAGTTGTAGGGCTTGTTTGAGAGTTTGTAAGTCCATAAATAAAGTTATTTATTAAAATATAAGTTAAATCAATATTTCTTCTAGCAGCATGAATTGTATGATTTCCACCAATTGCAAGACCATCTCCATCTCCACCTACAACTATAACTTTTTTATTTGGATTCGCCATTTTTATTCCAGTTGCATAAGGAAGTGTTCTTCCATGAGTTGTATGAACAGTATTACAGTTTATGTATGAGCTAAATCTTCCAGAGCAACCAATTCCTGAAACTACACAAACATCATCCATATTCCAACCAAGTTTATCAATTGCTCTTATTAAAGCTTTTAATATAACTCCATCACCACATCCCCAACACCAAAGTGTTGGCATTTTATCTGTTCTTAAATATTCATCGTAGTTAAAAGCCATATTACATTCCTTTTACTTTTTCTATTATTTCAAGTGGAGAAAGTGGTCTTCCATTTGCTTTTAAAAGAGTATCAAAATCTCTTCTTCCACTAACTCTTTGTATCTCTTGAGTGTATTGTCCCATGTTAAGCTCTGCAACTAATACTTTTTCAAATCTGTTTACAAGTTCATTTAATCTTTTTTCAGGACTTGGCCAAATAGTTTTTGGACTAAACATTCCAGCTTTTATTCCCTCTTTTCTAAGACGATTAACAGCCTCTTTAGCTCCTAATGAAACAGAACCATAAGCAATAATTAAAATATCAGCATCCTCTATCATATACTCTTCATTTAGTTCAAGTTCATCTGTATGATTTTCAACTTTTTTAAATAATCTACTCATCAATGCACTACAAGCAACAGCATCTTCTGTTGGATGACCTGTAGGTCCATGATGAAGCCCAGTAAAGTGATATCTATAGCCTTCGAACATAGGATTTAAAACTGCTGGTTCATCATCTTTTGCACCATAAGGAAGATAATCTTTTTTATCGCCATCAAATCTTTTTCTAAAAACTCTGTTTTTTTCTATTTCACTTAAAGGTGGAAGTACAACTTTTCCAGCCATATGCCCAATAGTTTCATCTAAAAGCACAAAAACAGGTTGCATAAATCTATCTGCTAGATTAAAAGCACGTACTACTTCTGTATAGCACTCAGTTAAATTTCCAGGCATTAAAGTAATAGATTTTACATCACCATGAGTTGGATTTTTTGCTTGTAAAATATCACCTTGAGCAACTCTTGTAGGAAGTCCAGTTGAAGGTCCTCCTCTCATTACGTTTACAACTACAAGAGGAACTTCTGAAATATAACCTAATCCTAAATTCTCAGATTTTAGTGAAATTCCAGGTCCACTTGATGCTGTCATAGCTCTTTTTCCACTCATAGCTGCACCAAGACTTGCACAAATACCAGAAATCTCATCTTCCATTTGCATACAAACTCCACCAATTGAAGGTAGTTTTGATGATAATACGTGCATAATTTCACTAGATGGTGTTATTGGATAGCCACCAAAAAACTCACATTTTGAATCAATAGCTGCTAATGCTGCTAATTCATTTCCTGTTGATATTAATTCTCTTGACATAATCAAACCTTTTTATCTTCATCTAATATTTTATAATTATTTTTTATAATTCTCTCTTGTCTTTGCTTTGCTTCATCACTTAATTTTGAAAACTTATACTCTTTTTTATCAGCGACAAAAATAGCAAAATCAGGGCAAGATAATTCACAATCATTGCATCCAATACACGCTTCAGGATGCACAACAGTTGCCATAGAACCTAAAGTTGAGTGAATATCTTGTCTCATCCCAAGAACTCCAGCTGGACATACAGATACACATCTATCACAGGCTTTACATCTACTCTCATTTACCCATACAGGTGTATTTAAAGGAGCTTCAACATTTGACATAATTTTCCTTTACTAAAATATAATAAAAATTTATAAATTTTATAATTTTGGGAACAATATTACTATAATTTAGCTTATTTTATTAAAAGAAAACTATAAATAATTTAGATATAATCCAAAGATTTTAAAAAAGGAAGCTTTTTGGTATTATATCAACCTCAAAATGGTTATTGTTACAATAGTGATACACATTTTTTATATAGTTTTATTTGTAAATCTTTGGAAAAATATAAAAATATAAGTGGAGAAGTTCTCGATATTGGAAGTGGAAGTGGTATTTTAGGTCTTTTATTTTCTAATAAATATAGAAAAACAAATCTAAATCAAGTTGAAATTCAAGATATTTTCCAATTTTTTTCAATAAAAAATGCAAAAATAAATAAAATATCTTCAACAATGCACAAAGGCTCATTTTTAGAGCTTGATTTTGATAAAAAATTTGATATTTGTATATCAAATCCACCATTTTATCATAGTGATGTAATAAAAAGTGAAAAAGAGAATATTAAAATTGCAAGATACAATGATTATATGCCTTTAAGAGATTTTATAAAAAAATCTTCACAAGTTTTGAAAAATGATGGAAAATTTTTTTTCTGTTATGATTGTAAGCAGTTAGCGGATATTATTTTATATTTAAAAGAGTTTAAATTTAACCTTGAAGCTTTACAATTTGTACATCCAAATGATTCAAAAGATGCAACTTTGGTGATGATTTATGCTAAGAAAAATTCTAAATCTTTGGTGAAAATTTTAAATCCTTTGATTGTTTTTGATGAAAACAATGAGTTTACGAAAACTGTACAAAATATATATAAAGAGGCTCAAACACATAGTATAAAGGTTTTTTGTGAGTAATTTAATCAAAAAAAATGGATACAATTTCTCTTTTAATCCTACTGCTTGTGAAAGTTGTGCTGGAAATTGTTGCATAGGTGAAAGTGGATATATTTGGATAAATATTGTTGAAATAGAAGCTTTATCAAAATATTTAGGACTTACTTTAGATAGTTTTAGAGAAAAATATCTTTTTAAAGTAGGGTATAAATATAGCATAAAAGAGGTAGAATTACCAAATAATAGTTTTGCTTGTTGTTTTTTTGATTTAGAAAAAAGAAAATGCTCTATTTATGATTATAGACCAACGCAGTGTAGGACTTTTCCATTTTGGGAATATTTTAAAAATAATGAAAAAGAGGTATATAAAGAGTGCCCAGCTATAAAAAATATTTAATAATATCAGTAGTTCTAAGTTTTTTTGTCTCTTGCACTATTAAAGATGCAGAGTTTAAAAATGAAAAAGAGAATAGAAAGTATTTAAAAGTAGAAGAAAAAAGTTTTCAACTAGAAGATTACTACATAATTTACGCTTTAGAGATGGAAAATTCAAGAATGTACGATAGTGCAAAAGAGATATACTTGAAACTATTTTTAAATACAAGTAAATATGAATATTTGGTTGCTTATGCAACAATTGCTACACAACTTCAAGATTATCAAGGGATAAAAGATCAAATTTCAAAATATTTTATACCAAATATTAAAGAAGAAGAGATACTTTTAAGATTGTATAGTTTTGCTCTTTTAAAGCTTCAAGAGTTTGATTTGGCTTTAAAAAATGCTATTACTCTAACAGATTTATATAAAAATAGTATCAACTATGAACTTTTAGGAACAATATATATATCAAAAGAGGAGTTTCAAAAAGCTTATGATAGTTTTAATAAAGCTCTAAAATATGGTGTTTCAAGCTCACTTGTACAGACAAAAGCAAGTTTAGAGTTTTTTCAATTAAATCGACAAAAAGATGCAGTAGAAAATCTTAAAGATTATCTACCAAAAAGCCAATATGATTTTAATATTGCACTTCAACTTTTGACTTTTTATAATCAATTAAATGATAAGCAAAATATACAATCTTTGCTAAAAGAGATGTTTTTATACTATAAAAATAGTGAAGATGCTTTGCAATTAAATAAAACAGCAAATTTAATGTTTCAAAATTTTGAAGCAAATGATATTATAATATTTTTGGAAGGAAATAATCTTGAAGATGATTTTCTTTTAGAGCTTTATAAACGAACAAAACAGCCAGAAAAAGCATATAATTTACTCAAAAAATTATATACAAATAGTTCAAATCCTGATTATTTAGCACAGCAAGCTATTATTGAGTTTGAATTAGCAGAAGATAAAAATAGTGTTTTAGCAAGTGTTATTGAAAAGTTTAATATCTCTTTAAAAACATCTTCAAACCCTATTTATCAAAATTATTTGGCATATTTATTAATTGATTATGATATTGATATACCAAAAGGTTTGGTTTTGGTAAAAAAAGCATTGGAGCAAGATCCTACAAATATTGCTTTTATAGATACTCTAGCATGGGGCGATTATAAGAGTAAAAATTGTAAAGATGCATATAAAAATATGAAATTAATTGTAGATGAAATAGGTTTAAATGATGAAGAGATAAAGATTCATTGGGAAAAAATTAAGGAGTGTAAAGAGAATGATACTAGAAAAAATAAATAATAAAACTTTAGAAGATGTAAAAAAAAGAGAAGAGAAAATATCTTTAGATGAGCTTGAAAATATAATAGCAGATGGTAATTTCCCCACAAAAGATGTAAAGAAATTTTTAAAATCTTCAATCGATGAACCTATTCGAATAATTGCTGAAGTAAAAAAAGCAAGTCCTAGTAAAGGGGTTATAAAAGAAGATTTTGATCATCTTCAAATAGCAAAAGAGTACAATGATTTTGGTGCAAATGCAATTTCTATATTAACAGAACCACACTTTTTCTTGGGAAATTTGGATTATTTAAAAGAGATAAAAAATATTACAAATATTCCACTTTTAAGAAAAGATTTTATTCTTACAAAATATCAAATTGCAGAGGCTTTGATATATGGAGCAGATTTTATACTTTTAATTGCAAAATCACTAAGTCAAGATGAGTTAAATGAATTATATAGTTATGCTAGAGGTTTGGATTTAGAAGTTTTAGTTGAAATTCACGATTTTGAGGATTTGACTAAAGCTTTAAAAAGTAAAGCAGATATTATAGGAATAAACCATAGAAATTTAAAAACTTTTGAGATGGATATGAATTTATGTGAGGAGCTAATTCCACTTATTCCTGAAGGTAAAATAATTGTTGCTGAATCTGGAGTTAGTGATATTGAAGTTATAAAAAGACTCCATAATCTTGGAGCTGATGCTTTTTTAATAGGAGAGCATTTTATGAGAGTTCCAAGTATAAAAGATGAACTTAAGAGATTTAAAAATTCTTTGAACTAAAAAAGGAGCAAAAATGCCAGTAATAAATGTAAAAATGACGCATGAAGATGGTGGAGCAACAGTTGAGCAAAAAGAGGAGTTAGTAAAAGGTATAAATGAACTTTTTAGTAAAATATTTAATCGATCTAGCTCAAATGCAATAGTTTTAATAGAAGAGATTAGTACAGATAACTACTTTATTGGTGGAAAATCAGTTACAAAAATAAGAAAAGAGAAGTAGGTTTTTCTACCTCTTTTAAATCTCGATTCCATTATCTAAGAAAATTTTATTTCTTCCACTATCTTTTGCTTTGTATAATAAAGAGTCTGCTTTTTGAAGAGCAATATCATAAGTAGGATATTTATTTCTTATTGTAACTCCAGCGCTAAAAGTGATTTTTAGTTTTTTATCTTGATAAATAAAGCTATTTTCTGTAACTATTGATTTTATTCTTTTTAAGAGTACTAAAAGCTCTCTATCTAGATTAAAATGTACAATAGCTATAAACTCTTCCCCACCATATCTTGCTACTAAATCTACATCTCGAATACTTTTTTCTAAAATTTTGCCAAAAGTTGAAAGAACTACATCTCCACACTCATGCCCATAAGTATCATTTACTTTTTTAAAGTGGTCTATATCAAAAAATATTACCGCATATTGAGTTTTTAACCTACTATAAGAGTTTTCAACTTTTATCATCTCTTCATTAAATGCTTTTCTTGTAAGAACTTGAGTTAAAAAATCTTTTCTATTTTCCTGTTTCGTTTTATTTAATTCATTTTCCAAACTATTTATTTTTTCTTCTAACTCTTCTACTTTAGATTTTCCATTTTCTAGTTTATTTGTAACACTATTTATCTCTTGCTCAATAGAAGCAGCAGCAATAACAAGTTCGTTTTGTATTTTACTTAAAACTTCCACACCGCCATTTTTTACATCGATTGCTTGTATTTTTTCTTTTATATTTAAAACTTTTTTAGAACCATTTCCACTACTAAAAATAGCCTCATTAAAATACTCTTCCATAAGTACAACAAGTTTTGATATATCTTCTGTTTTTTGAATAACTAATTTTTTATCTTTTTCAAATCTCTCAAATATTAATTTTTCTATTTGTATCTGTACTGATTTTTCAAAAATATCTTTTGGATTTTTTTTAAGTTGTTCAAATAAAACATCAGAAATATTATTTAAATCAGAGCTAATAGATGGAGTAATAGCTTGTTTTAAAATATCAATTATAACTTCAACATTTTTTGGATGAATTCTTCTTAGCAGAAGTTGTATTAATTTTTCAGGAGTATCTAATTGATTTGAAATTGCTTCATTGTATTCAATATCATTTAATTGGCTTAAAAAATTTTTCATATTTTCCTTTTTTAAAAAGATTATAAAATAAAAGACTAAATTTAAGTCTAAGGCGTTTATTATAGCGAAAAAAATATAAAAGATAATTTTTTATATTTTTTTAAACTCTACTAATCCAAACTTAACATCTAGCCTATTATTAGCTATTTTTCTCTTTGAGCTTTAGCTAAAAGTATTATGATAATAGTTTTTTTACCATCTCATTTATTCTTTTTCCATCTGCAACACC
>OBMA010001117.1_pt1 | contig 16372 bp, 20 predicted proteins | sample 1539141 | NCBI WGS metagenome assembly OBMA01 (sample SAMEA3991484, study PRJEB22521) | metagenome | biome: anthropogenic terrestrial biome; feature: sewage plant; material: raw primary sludge | place: Sweden | collected 2012-09-26 | reverse complement strand
GCAGCAGCCAAAGAGTTAGGTGTGTCGATCCGATGGGGTGCAGATTGGGACAACGATGGTAACTATCGCGAAAAAGGTGAATATGATTCGCCTCATTTTGAACTTTAAGGAGGATATTTTATGCCTTATAAAGTTCAAAATAAGTTAGCTCAACTGGCTAAAGTTGAACGATATATTGCACGTTTCCAAACACTGTCCAATATTCATGAGCGAACTCTGAGTGAACATAACGATCACTTGGACTTCTCATGGAAAGATGGCTATGAGAAAGGTGCAAGTGATGCTAATGCAACCCATGCGACTGTTGACGGTGAGGCAGTTAATAAAAAATTAACATTAACTATTAATAAGCCTTTATCAACTGAATCCGAGAAAATTCAGCAACTTCGCCTACAGCTCTCCACCCGTGAAAGTGAACTGGATCAACAGACACTAGAGCTTTCTGAAGCCAAGCGAAAACTATTGGATCAGGCAAAACGTCACCAACAGCGTGTAGATGAGTTTAAAGCTGAAATTGCACAAAAGCCTGAGCCGATTATTGCTGAGCTGGGTTCCTTTACAAATACTGGGTTTGTGGTGGGAAATTGGCGTAATAGCTGGAAGTGGATTAGTAACTGGTGCTTTGGCCTGATTGTTTTCTTCGCAACTACACCTATTCCTCCAGATCTGCTTATGGTTCTGCCTGAAGATGTACGTACATATCTGATTGCATGGACGGCATTCTGTGGCTTTGTTGGACGTTATTTGAATCAAAGCAAAGGCGTCCAATCATGGCCATTGAAGTCCTAGTGCGCAAACGTCCTACGGTTGTGTTGGTGTATCTGGTTATGGATGTTTATGACTATATACGCCATCCCATCCAAACATTTAAGCGAATAAAGAAGAATATCCAAAATGCCAAAAGTCACTTTCTCAAAAACTGCAATCATCAATCTTGCAGACTATGTTCTAAAAAATTACGGTCATATCAACGAAACGGTTGAGGCTGGGATTACTGCCACCCAAAAGACCTATACCAACATTAAGCTGACCTCATTAGCGGTATATGACATGTTCCAAGCGACAGCCAAATACATGCAGGCAATTGAAAATGAAGGTGTTCTAAAGGGTCTTGCCAAGAAAGAAGCAGTGCTGGAGTTCATGATCAAGGAATACTTGGAAACTCACGCTGAAATTAAGCAAATTTGGTCAGGTTGGCGCACCACAGTGTCATGGTTTATTGATCAACTGATCACCATGTTGAACAGCGGACGCTCTGTATTACAAGCGTTTGTAGGTTAAGGGGGTTATGTGGCTTTTCAATTAGAAACATACCAATGGGTTTCACTGCTGATCACTGTCATAAGTGTTGTAGTTGGGGCGGTCAAAATTCTTTGGGGGCGTATCGAATTAAATCTAAATACCAACTTTAAGACGGTGCAAAGCCAGCTTGAAGAGGTCTCTAAACAGGCTGCCAAAAGTCAACATGATGTTCAAGAGTTGGAGCGTAAATTTTATCAGTTCCAAATTGACTTGCCACATACCTATGTTGCACGTGAAGACTATATTCGCGGTCAAACAATCATTGAGGCCAAGCTTGATTCACTGGCCTCAAAAATTGAAAACATTCAAATACGCCAAGGGATGAATAAACAATGACAGATATTGTAAAAGCACGTCGTGAAAGCATGCGTTGGTTGTTATCGAATACATTAAATAATGCTCGACCATTGGGCGCAATGGATGTGCTGCTTTTATCGGTGGTTCAGGCGATTTTTCCTGATGCGACTGCAAATGAATTGCATGTCCAGTTGGCTTATTTGGAAGATAAAGGTCTGGTTGATATTAAGCGTCAACCTGATGGGCATTGGCATTCTGTTTTAAGTTCTGATGGCATTGATGTTGTGGAATACACCATTGATTGTCCTGCGGGTATTGCACGCCCAGCGAAGTATTGGGGGTGATGATGGGACGCGAATCTTCAATTGATCAACTCAAGCCTGAAGATCGGCAAATGCTTGACCGCTGGCTGATGGATAAAGGCTTTTGTGGCTATGAGGAAATTGCCACAAAATTAGCTGAACTGGGTTACTCAGTCAGCAAATCTAGTGTTCATCGTTACGGGCAAAAACTTGAGCAAAAGCTTTCTGCGGTTCAGGCTAGTACGCAAGCCGCCATGATGATTGCGGATGCAGCTCCCGATGATAGCGATATGCGCAGTGCGGCCGTTTTATCTCTGGTACAGACTGAGCTATTCAATGCTTTGGTGGCTTTGCAGGAAGCCGATAATGAAGACGCAGATCCAGCTGACCGCATTATGCTGATGGCTAAGGCTGGTAAAGGGGTTGCTGAAATTGCGAAAGCCTCTGTAAACCAAAAGAAATGGGAATCTGAGGTTCGCGAAAAAGTTCAGAAAGCAGCTAAAGCTGTTGAGGCTATCGCCAAAAAAGGTGGCTTGTCTAAAGATATTGTCAATGAAGTCAAGAAAGAAATTTTAGGGATTATTGGCCTGTGATTGAAAAGATAACCGATCCAAAAGTGCTGCTAAGTTCTGCGGGATATAATGATGTGCCAGAAGTGCTTCTGCCTTATCAACAGGCGTGGATTGCAGATGAAAGTCCACTTAAAATTGCGGAAAAATCTCGACGGATCGGTTTGACATGGGCTGAAGCAGCAGCTGCTGTATTGGATGCGGCTAGTAGTGATGGTCAGAACTGTTATTACCTTGGCTATAACAAAGACATGACAGTCGAATTTATTCAGGCTTGCGCAATGTGGGCAAAAGCTTTTGATGCTGCCTGCGGTGATGTTGAGGATGGTTTATGGGAGGATGGCGATAAACACATTCAGACCTACATCATTCGCTTCCCGAAGTCTGGACGACGGATTGAAGCCTTAACCTCACGTCCATCCAACATGCGTGGTCGTCAAGGCCGCGTGGTGATGGATGAGTTTGCCTTCCATGATGATCAAGCTGAATTATTAAAAGCTGCCATCGCCTTACTGATCTGGGGTGGATGTGTGCGAGTCATTAGTACGCATGATGGTGAGGACAATCCATTTAATGAATTGATTAAAGAAGTCCGTTCTGGCAAGCGTGCAGGTACTGTACATCGAATCACATTCAATGAAGCAGTTGAACAAGGATTATATAAGCGTGTTTGCTTACGCAAAAAAATTAAGTACGACCCTGCTGAAGAGCAAGAATGGGTTAAAGGTATTTATAAATTCTATGGCGATGCATCTGATGAAGAGCTAGATGTTATTCCAAGTAAAGGTGGTGGACGCTGGCTTGCATTATCATTACTTGAATCAAAAAAAGATGAATCTGTTCCTGTCATTCGTTTTGAGGCGCCTAAAGGTTGGGATGATTTTGGTAAGGTCAGTGAAGAAACCCGTAATGCTGAAGTACTTGAGTTTTTTAATGAGCATTTAAAACCTGTACTGGAAAATCTTCCAACCAAGGCGAACAGCTTCTATGGTTTAGACTTTGCACGTAAGCAGAATGCTTGTTCATTCTGGCCTTTAATTGAGCAGCAAAATACAAAGAAGAAAATCCCATTCCTGTTTGAGATGTTCAAAGTTCCTTACAAGCAGCAAGAGGAATTTTTAAAGCTCATCGTGGATAAGCTTCCAAACTTCAGTAAAGGTGCGCACGATGCTGGGGGTAATGGTGGATTCTTGGCTGAAGCAATGCAGGTCAAATACGGTGAGCGTATTGAGGCGATTATGCTGACTGAAAGCTGGTATCGGGAACATACACCACACTTCAAGGCATCACTGGAAGATGGTGACATTGAGAACATGCCAGCCGATCAGGACGTGATGGAAGATCACCGCGCCTTTGTTTTAGTGAATGGTGTTGCGCGTATTCCATCCATGGGTAAAAGTAACTCCAATAATAAAGACCGTCATGGTGATAGTGGTATTGCGCACTTACTTGCTGACTATGCTGCCAAGAATCCAAGTGCGCCTATCGAATTTATACCACTGCCATCTGCCAGTGATTTAGAAATGAATCACGATAGCTATGACGGATGGTTTAGTGAAGCTGGGTGTATTTAAAACATAATGCACTTGGCTGGAAGGCTTTCCGTCTGACTTTTACTTGTGCAATTCCCCACCATAAAGTCACCTTAAAATGAGTGATGTGAAATGAAACATAAGCAAGTACGTGTGATGGTTGAAGTGGATGGTGAATTGCAATTTTCACGCTATCAAGGTGAAGATGGAGGGTGTGGCGTTCAGTCTTTAGATATCGGTGTACTGTTGGTTGCGAAAGATGCTCTTGTACATGCATTGCTGGATATCGAGAATTTAATACCTACTTCGGAATTGGTATCAAATGAAACAAGTATTGAGATTAAGTTAGGTGATGTTGTTGTCTTTAATCACAATGTACCAGTCGTTGGCACACCCTCTGCAATCGCAACAAAAGATGTGCCAACCAATTTAAAAGTTAAAGAGATATTGGAGCATGCCTTGGGTTTTGTGGATATCAATCTCAAGTCAGGTAGCTAAGATTGTATCTGATATTTGCGCGCCCACCTCCTAGATCGATCACCACATTCCAAGTTCCTGTATGGGGTGCAGCTATGCGAGCTGGGAAGTGGGTAAAGTGCCCACCGTAATATTTGAATTGGCGACCAGTGCGGTAATTCTGAAAGTTCGAATTGTCCATAAGCATAAAATTACACTGAGTATCACATTCCAAATGTGCAATATCTCCAGTGTCTAAGTGTTTTTGCTCATGTAAAAAATTAGACATTATTTTTCCTTATCGTAAAGAGGTTGAGTTCATATTCATAACATAAGGTTGCTAGAGTTCAAAAAACACATTCATGAATCTTCATGAATGTGTTTTTTACGCTTTTTTTAAAGTTTTGCATAAATGACCCACGCTTGAGCCAAAAGCGCTTAAATCGCAAATCAGGCGGGTTTAAAAATTCTAAAAATAAATGGAAGTCCTTCCGTCTGATTCATCCCACTTAAATTGTCTATCGTGATGCAAAATCCACTTTCTATATTTGCATCCATCATGGCTAAAAAAGACCGTTCTCAAAAGAAACAAGACCGCGCTGCACTAGAAACGTCACAGACCGCAGAAGTTGCATGGTTCTCTAACCAGTGGCAAGAACACCCTGTTGTGGGGATGACGCCTGTGCGTATGCATCGACTCCTGACCGATGCTGAGCAAGGCAACCTACAAGCCCAAGCTGATTTGTTTTGTGATATGGAAGAACGTGATGGTCATATTTTTTCTGAGATGACCAAGCGTAAACAAGCGGTGAATGGTCTACCGTGGGGAGTGAAGCCACCTAAGAATGCCTCTGAGCAAGAAAAGAAAATTGCTGAAGAGGTTTATGAATGGCTGGATGACATTGAAGACTTTGAAATGTTTCTGTTTGAAGCGATGGATGCTGTAGGTCATGGCTACAGTGCGCAAGAAATCAAGTGGCATCAACTCGGCGGTCTTTGGCTGCCTGAAAGTTTTCAGCACGCCCAACCGCGTTTGATCATGACGCCATACAACCAGCCGAATGAATTGCGCCTGAATGATGGCTCACCTGATGGTGCAGAATTTTGGCCTTTTGGCTGGTTTATTCATCGGCATAAAGCCAAGTCAGGCTATGTTTCTCGCTCAGGATTGTTCCGTGTTTTAGCCTGGCCGTTCCTGTTTAAAAATTATGGTGTCAGGGACATCATGGAATTTTTAGAAACCTACGGTCTACCTTCTAAATTGGGTAAATATCCCGCTGGTGCAACGGCTGAAGAAAAAATGACGCTGATGCGTGCAGTGATGAGTATCGGACGTAATGCAGGTGGTATTGTGCCCCAAGGGATGTCGATTGATTTTAATGATGCCACTGATGGTGACACCAACAATCACATGAACCTGGTCAAATGGTGTGAACAAACCCAGTCCAAAATTATTGTGGGTGGCACGTTGCTGTCACAAGCGGATGGCAAGACCAGCACCAATGCGCAAAGTAAAACCCATGAAAATCAGTTTGATGTGATTAATAAATCGGATGCCAAGCAATTGGCTCGTTCAATCAATGACAGCTTGATTACTGCAATGATGCAGTTGAATTATCCGAATATTACACCTGACCGCTATCCAAAATTTTGGTTTGACACCTCTGATACTGAAGACCTTGAGAGCTTCAGTAAATCCTTAGGTGAAATGGTCGATACGGGCATGAAAATCCCACTCACCTGGGCGCATGAACGTGCAGGTATTCCAATGCCTGCGGGTGATCAGGAAGCGATTCTGACCCGCATACAAGCACCGACGCCACAGTTGGCAATGAACAGTTGGCAACCGCATCTATTAGGGAATTTACTGGCTGCCAATTCAGCGCATATTCCACTGGATGAGCAAGCGGTGCAGCTCCAGCTGCGCGATCAGACCAAAGAAGCTCAGCAAACTGCTGAACTTTGGATGCATGATTTAATGGCGAAAATCAATGCTGGACAAGATGAAAATGAAATCTTAGCGGTTCTATCTGAGATATATCCAGCCGATGATGAACCTGTGCTTCAGGAAAAGCTGACTCAGCTGATTTTTGCAGCGGAAGTATTTGGACGCTTAAGCGCCCAGGCGGATGCGGAAAATGGCTAAAACCCCACAACGCCCAGAACTCAATGCATTGTTTGAAATGCCCCCACAGGATGCAATTGATTACCTGAAAGCCAAAGGGTTTAAGATTGGCTGGGATTGGCATGAGACATTGAATGAGGCGCACAGTCGAGCTTTTACCGTGGCTAAGGTGGCCCGCATTGATTTACTTCAAGATATCCGTAAATCTCTGATTGATGCCATGCAGCAAGGTCAAGGCTTTGAACAATGGAAAGCCAATATCACCCCCACACTTCAACAAAAGGGCTGGTGGGGAAAACAAACAGTCGTTAATCCTGCGGGTATGGAACAACCTGTTCAATTGGGGAGTCCACGACGCCTTAAAACCATCTTTGACACCAATATGCACAAGAGCCTTGCCGCTGGGCGATATAAGGCAATGATGGCAACCGTTGAGACCCGTCCAATTTGGGTATGGGTGCATATTTCAATTTCTAATCCCCGTAAAATTCATTTAGCCCGCAATGGTGAAGCACGTCGTTATGATGATCCTTTTTGGTTATACGCTTATCCTCCCGTAGGATTTGGCTGCCAGTGCAAAGTGATTGCAAGGCGTGACAGTGATATTGAGGATCAAAACTTAAACTTGATTCAGACCCAGCCTGAAGATATTGAGCATCATCAAGTCATTATTGGGAAAAGTAGTTTTACAGGTCAGGATGTTGTTTCTACGCAAACCCGCATTCGCATTAAGCAGCAAGACGGTTCCGAGTCTTTCTTAACTCCAACGCCTGGCTTTAATAGCCATCCAGCTTCAAGCTACTTGCTCGATGCTGAACTGAGTAAACGTGCTGTAGATCTGGTGGGTGTGGACAAAGGCACTCAACAAATTCAGCAGATGTTGTTGTCTCGTCCACGTCTTAAAGCACATGAGGCGTTTATTAAAAATTCGCTGAGTGATACACCTGTACAGCATAAAACCAGCACGGTTGCTGTGATGCATGCGACTGATATTCAATTTATGGCTGCTCAGAGGCAAGCTTTTGAAAATCCAATCATCACCCTTGGTGATCAACTGTTTTTAGATAAAAGATCGATTTTAGCGGATGCTGAATGGGTGGATTTACCCGGCTTAATTGCGCAGTCATGGCGTGTGCTTTGGGATCAGGCAAACAGCCAGTTGTTGTATTGGTTGCCTACTGTTGAGTCACACAGTGCAAATCAAGTGGTTCAGGTCGCAGTGCAATCCAAAAACGGTGTGATGCAAATTGTAGATATTGCAGTTGTTGAGCGTAGTACTGCGGTGGATCGACTGAATTCCAATACATATTTAGCTGTTCGATAGGTGAATGATGAGCATTATGGAGATTCAAAGCCCTGAGCTAATCGCAAAATTAAACCAAGTCGCTGAAGCAATGCAGGATACTTCACCACTGACTGCGGCTATTGCGGGCAGTTTTGTGGCGGTGGTCGATGACAACTTTGCAGCTCAAGGTCGGCCCACTTGGGCTGGACGTAAACCATCCACCATCAAGAGCTATCAGCGTAGAGGCTTGTCTTATGGTGGGGTGTTGCAATTATCAGGTGCCTTACGGTCACGTATCACATCCAGTTCAGATCGGGATAGCGCTAGTATCGGCAGCAATATGCCTTATGCAGCGATTCAGCATTTTGGTGGAACCATTAAACATCCTGGTGGAACGCGCTATCAAAAAGGTGCTCGTCTAGCCAGTTTTAGCAAAAATAGTTTTACAGGCCCGACATCGGGCGTTACGGGTGCACACGACATCAAGATTCAACCTCGTCCATACATGCCGATGGATGAACATGGATTTTTACAACCTGAAGCGGAAACCGAAATTTTCAAAGACGTCGATTTCTATTGGAAAAAATTCTTCTAATTTCCTAAAAATAATCGGAAGTCCTTCCGTCTGATCTTTTTATGCAGTTGGTTTTAATCTGACTGCATGAAAAAGAATCTTCTCGCAGCTTCGTGCTCATTCGACTTATCAAATTTATCAGATCACTTTGTATTGATACCTGAAGGTGTTTTTCGTAGTGAGATTGATGGACGTCCTTATGATGCGCCTCATTGGGAACTTACCCCTGAGCGTGGTCATCAAATGGCTGCGGCTTTGAATCAGCGCAAAATTGACATGGTCATTGATTATGAGCACGCCACTTTAAAATCAAAAACCACGGGTGAACCTGCACCTGCTGCGGGATGGCTGAAATCAGCGGGGTTTACCTATGTTGAAGGAGTTGGATTATGTAGCACTGACTTTGAATGGCTCGATAAAGCAAAAACGCATATAGAAGCCAAAGAATATAAATATATTTCCCCAGTCTTTTTGTACACCAAGACGGGCGACATTACGGCTTTAATCAATGTTGCCTTGACCAATACCCCTGCATTAGATCAGCTGCCTGAAGCAAAACTTGCTGCTGCGGCTCAGGAACTTTTTTCCCAAGATTTACCACAACAGGATTCAGAAATGAATGAAGAGTTATTAGAACGCCTGCGCTGGATGTTGAATCTGCCTATCTCAGCAACTGCTGAAGACATTATTGCAGAACTTAATAAGCTTGTAGCGCAGATTCAAGACACCACAGGTGTTGCTGTGGCCGCCAACAGTCAGAACCTATTTGATGCAATTGAAGCTATGAAGCAATTGCAAGTTGCAGCCAACAGCTCAAATGCTGTCGATCCAACCCAGTTTGTACCGATGGCTGTTTATCAAGAAGCGGTTCAAAAAGCAGGCAATGCAGATGTTGCGGCTAAAGCCAAAGAAATTGACGATTTGATTGTTGCCGCATGTGGTGATGGCCGTTTGACAGGACAAGCAACCATCAACTGGTACAAAGATCTGGCTCTAACTAAACCTGATTATGTGAAGGCGCAGCTTGAAGCATTGCCAAAAATTGCAGCGTTAACACAACAGCAAACCAGTCAAGTCAACCTAGCTGCGAATCATCAGCAGCATCAAGGAAATCAACAAGTCACCGCTGAAACTTTAGCTGTCGGGAATTTAATGGGTGTTGATTGGAGTGAGAATAAATTATGAGCAGTATCTTAAATCAAGATGAACGTCAAACACCTATGCGGGAAATTGGCCTAATTGGTGTTCCTGTAAAGGCTGGTGTGATTCTTTTAGCGGGTTTTGCCGCAGCTGTTGATGCAACAGGTTTTGCTGTTCCAGTCACTCCTGCGACAGGACTGACATTTTTGGGGCGTTACGAAGAAAGCGTGGATAACTCTGCTGGAAGTGATGGCGATGTTTACGTCTTGGTGCGTTATGGCTGTGCCTTTCAATTTGATAACAGTTCAGCAGATCCAGTAACCCAAGCCTCATTTGGCAAGGTGTGTTATTTCGCAGATGGTGAAACAGTTGCTGAGACGGATGCAGGCGCTACTTTGTCTGCTGCTGGTCGTGTAGTTGGTATTGATGAAAATGGAGTATGGATCGAATGAATGTAACTGGCGCAAACTTAAATGCGATTTTCCTGAACTTAAGTAAAGTTTTTAATCAAACTTTTAATGATGTTCCTGTCGAATATACCGACATTGCAATGGTTGTTCCAAGCAATGGGGCTTACATCGATTATCGTTGGTTGGCTAATTTCCCTCAAATGAAGGAATGGGTGGGTAAAAAGCATATTACCAAACTGGCTGAATATGATTACGTCATTCGTAACAAAGACTATGCAGCTACGATTGAAGTCCGTCGTAATGATATTGAAGATGACCAGATGGGCATCTACAAACCACAGGCCGAATCGGCAGCCTGGTCAGCCAAACAACATCCCGATGAATTGGTTTTTGAGGCGGCCAATACAGTATTTACGGCTAAGTGTTATGACGGTCAGCCAATGGTATCTGGAAGCCATAAAGTTGGGAAATTAACCGTTAGTAATAAAGGCACCAAAAAGCTTTCAATTGAAACGCTAGCAAAAGCACAGGCATCCTTTGGCGCTGCACGAACTGCCATGCGTAAATTCAAAGATGAATCTGGCCGTCCTTTAAATATCACGCCAAACGTATTGCTCGTCCCTGCTGCACTTGAAGATATTGCCAACGCTTTAATGACTGTCGATAAACTGGAGGATGGAAAACCTAATCCGTATAAAGGCACTGCAAAAGTTAAAGTTTCAGCGCGTCTTACTGATGACAACGCTTGGTTCTTATTGGATACCACAAAGCCTGTTAAACCATTTGTTTATCAACAACGTAAAAAGCCTGTCTTCGTTCAGCAAACGAATATGGAATCACCATCAGTGTTTATGGAGGGTGTTTTTCACTTTGGTGCGGAAGCTCGCGGTGCTGGTGGTTACGGGTTCTGGCAGACCATTTTCGGTTCGACGGGTACTGTGGATTAATTGGGAGCATAAGCCATGTATGCAACGGTAGAAGGGATGAAGCGTAAGTTTGGTGAAAGTGAGCTAATTCAGCTCACTGAAACTGAACCGCCTTATTTAGATGCAATCAACATGGATAAGCTCAATGCAGCCATGCAGGAAGCCAATAGTGAGATTGATGCCTATGTAGGTAGTCGCTATCCACTACCGTTGCAGCTTATCCCTCCATTTTTGACAGAGATTGGTTGTAACCTCGCTCGTTACTATGCAGTGACGGGTGATTTAAGTGAAAACGATCCGATTAAAAATCGTTATGAATCATCGATTAAAACCCTAACTAAAATTTCCAAGGGAGAACTTACCCTAGGGAGTTCTCCAGCGGGTGAATCAAAGCCGGTGCAAACCTCATCCAACAATGTGCAGTTTGCTGTAGGCCGTCGTGATTTTGGTAATGGGGGCTGGTAATGCTTGATTTATCCATCATTGAGCAAGCCATTAAAGATGAAATGGCACAGCAGATTCGGGACAAAAAATGGCCGTGGATTCGTGAAATTAAAACTTATGGTGGCGAGTTTGATGATGATATTTCCGCGATTATTAAAGCCTTTCCTGCGATTTGGGTGACTTTTGATGGCAGTAAAACGCCTGAAAAAACCAGTGTCAATAAAACCAAGATGCCGATTACTTTTGTGGTGTTGGTTGGCAACCGCTCTGTACGCAATGAAGAATCTCAACGTCATGGTGCTGGCCGTGACATTGGCACATTTCAAATGCTACACCATGTACAGCAATTGCTGACAGGCAATGACCTATCAAGCCAAGGACTTAAAGGCTTAGCACCTTTGGAGCTGGGCCGAATTAAAACCATTTTTAACACGTCCACTCGTAGTCAATCTTTAAGTGTACTGGCGCAAGAATTTACCACCTCTTACACCATTACTGCTTCAGACCGCATTCGCGAAGAGGCTGCTGAAGAGGCATGGCTGGAACGTGTGAACATTAATTACCATTTTGACCCGAAGGATTTTGGTGCATTTGAATCTGATCTGGTCGAGCTGAAGGAATAATTTTTATGTCTATTCAAGCAGGCATTCGTACACCCGGCACTTATATCGGTGTCAATATTAATACTCAGCGTACTGGCTTACCTGCGAATACGCATAAAGTATTATTTATCACAACAGATAATAAAGTCATGGATCAACCTGTCGAAATCTATGATGAATCCGATGCAACTGCGAAAATCGGAGTTGACAGTATTGTAGGTCGTATGATCAAAGCCGCGGTTAAAACTAACCGTCTTGTTGATGTACAAGCCATTACATTGGCGATGAATACAACTGATCCACAAGCTCCAGTACCTGATGTCGATGACACTACAGAAATTATTGCCCCACTTGGACATACCATCCTCGTTTTGGATAAACCACCCGCTATTGGTGATGAAACTGAAGCATGGGTTGATCATCTAAATTTTGTCAGTGATGCCATTGAACAACGACCAGCGATTATCGTTGTGCCATTTTCTGATATTGAAGCAGCTACACTATTTGCTGCGCAGGCAACTGTAGAAACCAGCTACCGCGTAGTTGCTGCATGTTATCACGGGGCAACAGGTCAAGAAGCTGAGATTGGTGCAGCTATGGCAGCAGCTTTGGCTGATTCCAATGATCCTGCATTACCGTTCAACGGGGTGAATTTGAATGGTGTAGAGGCTGTTGAAGATAAATATAAGCTAACCTTTGAGCGTCAAGAGCGTGCTTTAAAGGCGGGTGTTTGTATCATTGCCACGGGTGCAGATGGTAAACCTGAAATTGTGCGTGCTATTTCCACTTTCCGTAAAAATCCAGACTCTGGTTTAGCTGACGATATCATGTTGGATATCAATGGTGTGCTTACTATTGACTATGTGCGTCTTGTCATGCGTACAGCAGCATCGAAAGAACGTCGTCGTAAAAATACGGCTGCACAACGTCGTAACCTACGCTCGATTTTTTTAACTGAAGCCAAAAAACTTGAAAAAGCTGAAATTTTGGAGAACGTCACTTCAACAGCGGATCAACTCACTGTTATCCAAGATAACACAGATAAAACCCGTGCTAATGCTGAAATTCCAAGCCACTGGGTACGTGGTATGCATGTGATTGCAACAACTTTAAACGTGTACTAAAGGATCATCGTATGAAAAATTATTCGATTGTTGCTGCTGTTTCCAGCACAATTCAAGCGCTTGAAACTGGTCAGGAAATCTACACCCAAGTTGCTAATGCTATGGATTCTATTGAGCAATCAAGTAGTCATCTTACAGGTTCAGCAAAGAAAGAATGGGTGCTGGAGTATGCAGCCAAGGAAATTAAAGAAGTTCTTACTGATCTTGATTATTGGATTCCGAAGATCATGCAGTGGATCGATATCTTTAAAGCGGCATACAATGCCTTGAAAGCACTGTTTTAGCCGTGAATAATATGAAAAGCTCAACTTAAGTTGGGCTTTTTTATTTTAATTGGAAGTCCTTCCGTCTGATATTGAAATACAAATTGAGAAAAAATAAGCCAACATTTAATTCGAGACTACACAAATGTCTGAAGAAGCAGTTGGCTTTATTATTTTGGGCGTCAACGGTGATGAATATGACTGTGCATCATTTAGTACGACAAAAACGACAGGCAATCGTCCAATCGCGACGATGAACCGAACTCGTGAAGTGAAGTACAAATCAAAAGGACTTCGCACCTATGCACTGACTGTTGCCGTGGTGATTCCTGATGGTAAGGATCAAATTGATTGGCTTGAAGTTGAAGATGCACGTCTCAGCATTGAGTCTGAAACTGGCAATTTCCGCGAAACTTATGTGGATTTCAACGTACAAACCATCAGTGACTCTTACGATGTTGCAGGTGAAACACGTCGAAACCTCGAAGGCTTTGCACTGAGCTACATTCAAGAAAACCTATAACCCATAAGGAAAAACAATATGTTTCAAGTTGAAGGTACACTGCCTGTTGCATTAAAAGCACTCGACGGACAGACTGAGATTTCAAGCAAAAAAATTGTCATGCGTCAAATGACGGCGATTGAATATATGCAGGCTCAGTCAGGCAATGCTGGTCAATATATTGCGATTTCGGATCTCGCAGCCATGACTAAGCTGGTGGATGAAGATGGTAAAGAACATGAGATTACTTATGAGATGCTTGGTCATTCTTCCAAATTCAACCTTGATTATTTGAATGAAAAGATGATTGAGCTGAAAGCAAAGGAAGCAGCCGAAGAGTAACGGAGGGAGCGCGGTTAATCCGCGCTCTTCTTGCTATGGGTATTCCTTTTGAGGCAATTCAAAACATCCCCATAGATGTGGCTATTGCCATGCTCGTGGATGAACGGCCAAACAATACTCGTCCTAAACCCCCAAAAAAACAGCAAAGTCCAAAAACTGAAACTTCAACCACAACGACCACCAAAATTGCAACCAAGCGTAGACACTCCAAACCAAAGGCATAAGCGATGAGCAAAAATTCTGTAGTCTCCTTAACCCTTCAAGTCAAAGGACAGCAAGCCAGCCAAGAGCTGAAGCGGATTGCTACAGACCAGATCACGGCCATCCAAAAAATTAATACTGAACAGCAAAAGCTTGCACCCATTCAAGCTGGTCAGATTAATAATGCCAAAAAAATCTCAGATGAACTTCGTAAACAAGGTCAGGCATTTACAACGCAAAAACGTGAAGTACTGGCCTTAGATACAGCACGAAAGTTAGGGATTAGAACTGAACAGCAGATTAATGCTGAGATTAAAAAGACCCAAGGTGCTTACACCCAGTTGGGTATTTTACAACGCCAAGGACTTGTTACAACCAGGGATATGGAGCGTGCATATGCTTCAATGAAATCGCGAGTCACAGCTCTTAATACAGAGTTGGGTAAAACAGTATCGACTGAAAAACAAATTCAGCAAATTCAAAAGACTGGTGGTTCTGGTGGAATGAGTACCTTACAGCGTGGTGGTGCTGTAGCTGGGGCTGTTGTTGGTGCTGGTTATGTGATGCAGAGACCAGTTCGCGATGCAATGCAATATGAAAAAGATTTAGCTCAATTATCAATTAATGCGTATGACAATCCAGATGATCGAAAGACTGGCCAAAACACACTACGCTCAATGATTTCAAAGACTGCAAAGCAATATGGTCAAACAACTGATGATGTTTTAACGGGTTTGAATAGCTTAATGGCATCAGGTAAATACAAAGGGAAAACTGATGCTGAAACCGAAAAAAATCTAGAAAATGCTCTTAGAGCGGCTGCTGAGGCGGCTCAAGCCTCTGGAGGAGATATTCTAGATTTTGCTCAGTTATCAATTGCGGCTAAGTCAAAAAATATAAGTGAGCGGGAGTATATGGGGTATGCAGTTCAAGCTGGTAAGGAGGGAAATTTTGAGACACGAGATTTAGCTAAGCATCTTTCAACTCAATCAGGTATGTTGCCCTCAGATCCAGCCAATCGACAGCGTCAAGCATCACAATTGATGGCGCTTAACCAAGTTGCCATGTCTACAGCAGGAACAGCTGATCAAGCTGGTAATAATGTTACAAACCTTTTGTCAAAAATGGGGGCTGAAAGTACCAAAAAGACATTTAAAAAGGATTATGGCATTAATCTTGATGAAAGGTATTTGGAGGGGGCTAAAACTGGGAAAACCCGTTTTGACGTATTTGGTGAAGCTTTAAATGAAGCTATGCAAAAAGATATTCGTTATAAAAAGGTCATTTCAGATTTAGGAAAAACAAATAATTCAGGTGAGCGGGAGCAAATTTTACTTAGTCAACAAGGGATTCTAGAGCAATCTGCACTCTCTAATATTTTACCAGATATGCAGGCCTTAGCAGCTGGAGTGGCATTAGCGACACAGTTGAAAGAGTTTAATCGCATTACTACGGTCAACCAAGAAAAAGGTTTGCAATCATTGACTGAAGATGCGGGCACAATGCGGGATACTGCTGGTTATGGTGTAAACCAACTCACTGTAACGAAAAAGAATTCTGAATTTGAGGCTATGGGGGGATTTAATGATGCACTTGGTGATGTATCAATAAAGTTGTCAAAGTATGCAGATGAGTACCCGAAAATAGCGGAAGCTGTTGCTGGTGCCACAGTTGCAATAAGTGCTTTAGCTGTTGCTGCTGGTGGTGCAGCATTGGTTCAATTTACTGGCGGTAAAGGTTCTGCCCCCGACTTACCCACAGGAACCAAAACTAAAGGTGCACCAAAAGTTAAAGGCTCAAGTGGATTAAAATCAGCGGGATTTGCTGGCCTTGCATATACTGGATATGAGCTGTTTGAGCCTTTAGATGATTATATTTATAGCTCTTTGGATAAGATTCGCGGTGGTTCGGGCGAACGGCCTGATTTTGTACAGCAAGCCATTGATAAAAGTATTGCAGCACAGTCTCAGCAAACC
>OBMA010001115.1_pt1 | contig 16378 bp, 17 predicted proteins | sample 1539141 | NCBI WGS metagenome assembly OBMA01 (sample SAMEA3991484, study PRJEB22521) | metagenome | biome: anthropogenic terrestrial biome; feature: sewage plant; material: raw primary sludge | place: Sweden | collected 2012-09-26 | reverse complement strand
GCATTGCGTTGATAAATAAGGCTCTAAATCATCGCATTTATTTAGAGCCTGTTTTTTAATTTTTAGATTCCAGACTGGATGAGAGGTTGTTATTGCTGGAACAGTCGTAACTTTCCTGTATGGCTAGCGTAGAAAGAATGACTCAACAGAGAGATATAAATATTCAGCTTAAAAAATTTTAATGTTTTGATCGGGTTGATACTGAATAGGAATTTCATTTGAGCCATGTTGGACGTATTTTCGTGAATAAGAGAAGCGAGATCAAAAATTTAAATTGACTAAAAATTGCTTGATCGTGCGCATTGGTCTCGGATTATGAAGAATAATATCTGTATAATAGTTCAACTTAACCGCAAGGGAATCTCTCATGCACTTGGCAGCATTGCATACTCCGAGCCAGATTCAACTCAATCAACAGGGTAATCTTAAGCATTTCTTGACCATTGAAGGTCTTTCTAAAGAAACCCTGACAAAAATTCTTGATACCGCTAATTCTTTTTTCAATGAACAAAATCAACTGATTACGACGCCACTTTTGGAAGGTCGTACAGTCATGAACCTATTTTTTGAAAATTCAACACGTACACGTACCACTTTTGAAGCAGCAGCAAAGCGTTTGTCGGCAAATGTTTTGAATATTGATATTGCGCGCTCAAGTACATCGAAGGGTGAAACGCTACGTGATACGCTGTGGAATTTAGAAGCAATGGCGGCGGATATTTTCGTGGTTCGTCATTCATCTTCAGGTGCAGCACATTTTATTGCACAAACGGTCTCGCCACAGGTTGCCATCATTAACGCGGGTGATGGTCGTCATGCGCATCCAACTCAAGCCATGTTGGATATGTTGACGATTCGCCGTGAAACGAAAAAGCCATTCGAAGCTTTAAGTGTTGCAATTATTGGTGATATTAAACATTCACGTGTGGCACGTTCAGATGTGGTGGCATTGCAAACTTTGGGCTGTAAAGACATTCGCGTGATTGCACCCAATACCTTGCTTCCATACGGTTTTGATGAATACGGTGAAGAGATTCGTCTATTTAATAACATGGAAGATGGCATCAAAGATTGCGACGTGATTATTACTTTACGTATTCAAAATGAACGTATTGATTCACCTGCGCTCGCTTCGCAAGCTGAATTTTATAAAATGTATGGCTTGAATAAAGAACGTTTGGCAATGGCAAAACCGGATTGCATCGTGATGCATCCGGGGCCAATGAACCGTGGTGTAGAAATTGATTCCAGTATTGCGGATGGCCCACAAGCGGTTATTTTGCATCAGGTGACCAATGGTATTGCTGTACGTATGGCGGTACTTGCGCTGTCTATGCAAGGTCAGTTGCAGGAAAAAGGTTTAATTGAAGCGATTGCGGGATAAGGGAAAGTCATGAGTATTGTAAAAATTGAAAATGTCCGTGTCCTCGATCCAATCAAGCAAACGGATAGCGTAGAAACAGTTTATTTAGAACAGGGTAAACGCATTGCGGCAACCGACCATGTGGATGAAAGCATTGATGGACAAGGCAAGTGGTTAATGCCAACCATGGTCGATTTGTGTGCACGTATGCGTGAACCGGGTCAGCAACAGCATGGTACGTTAAAGTCTGAAGGTCATGCAGCACGTAAAAACGGTATTCTACATATCTTTACACCACCGGATTCCAAACCAATCGTACAGGACAATGGCGCACTGATTCACGGATTAGTGGAAAAAGCCATGTTAGATGGTGGCATTTACTTAAAAGTGATTGGTGCACAAACTCAAGGCTTAAATGGCAAACAACCTGCCAATATGGCAGGTTTGAAAAAAGGGGGGTGTACCGCTGTTTCCAACGCTAATGCACCCTTTGCGGATGATGATGTTGTACTTCGTACGCTTGAATATGCAGCTGGTTTGGATATGACCGTTGTGTTTTATGCGGAAGAACATCAAATTGCCAAAGATGGTTGTGTACATGAAGGCTTTGTTGCCTCACGTCAAGGTTTACCGATGATTCCAGCCTTGGCTGAAACAGTGGCGATTGCAAAGTATCTCTTGATGATTGAAGCCACTAAAGTGCGTGCCCATTTTGGTTTGTTGTCCTGCGGGGCTTCTGTTGAACTCATTAAAATTGCCAAAATGAAAGGCTTACCTGTTACTGCTGATGTTGCCATGCACCAATTGCATTTAACCGAAAGCTTAACCGATGGTTTTAACTCGTTGGCACATGTGCGCCCACCATTACGTGCTGAAAAAGATAAACAGCTATTACGTCAAGGCGTGAAAGATGGTGTGATTGATGCGATTTGTACCCATCATGAACCACTGAGCAGTTCTGCAAAATTAGCGCCATTTGCTGAAACGGAACCGGGTTTGACCGCTTTTGATACTTATGTTGCTTTTGGTGTCCAATTGGTTAATGAGGGTTTATTTGAGCCTTTAGAGTGGGTGGAAAAAGTCACACTGGCTCCAGCAAAAGTGGCCAATATGGTTGATCGTTGGGTGGAAGAGTCTGGTTGGGCTTTGGTTGACCCTAAACTCGAATGGTTAGTCTCTAAAGATTCAATTCTTTCACAGGGTAAAAATACACCGCTTATTAATCAGAAAGTTGTGGGTAAGGTCATTCAAATTTTTGTGGCTTAATTGATTTCACATTTTTCTAAAAGTGATAAAAGTCAGCTTCGGCTGGCTTTTTTTGTGATCTATTTGTTATTAATTGCTATTTTTGTTTATAATTGTGTAAATAAAAGAGGGTATATTAATGAAACTTAACAATAAAACATTTGTTGTGCTTGCATCAGTTTTAGCTTTAACAGGATGTAATAATCTTTTTTCTAAACATGTAAAGTGTGATGATGAAGCTGCAACATCATTGGTAACAAAGGTGTTACAGGATGATTTGGCACAATCTTTAGAGCATGAACTTAAGCAATTAATTAAAAATGGTGCGATTAAAGATTTAGATCCAGCAAAACTTAAATTATCAGCACAAAATATCCAATTTAGTATGGTTGATAGTAGAACAGACTTTATTGATCCTAATAGTCCAAAAACTACATGTACAATTGATTTAACGGCAACGATTCCTGCTGAATTAGTCAAAAGATCTGATGAAGCGAGAGCTAAAGTTGATGCTGCTAGTGTAGAGCAACATGCGAATAATCTAGGTGTTAATTATGAAAATAATAAGGTTCATTTAACTCTAGAGTATGTTTTGCAACCAACTGATAAGGGTGACAAGGTTTTAGCTCTACTTAAGAATACCTCTAATGTACAAACATTACTTTCAGAAACTTTAACTTATGCATTCTTAAAACCACAAATTGAAAAGAATCAAATTAAGAGTTTGGAAGCGAGTAAAGCAGCTATACAAAGAAATGATGCCAACAATGCAATTTATGATGCAAATAATGAAGCTATCGTAGCTGCTGACGCGGCAACAGAAGCAGAACAGGCGGCTCAGGAAGCCACAGCTGCAGCAGAAGGTGATTACGAAAGTTATTAATACTTAGTTTTTGAAGATAAAGATAAATTGAAGAAATAGGGTAATTATGAAACTTAAATTATTAGCATTAATGACCTGTATGTTGCTTGTGTCTGGCTGTGACAAAGTGCAATCAATCGCAGGTGGTTCAGTTAAATGTGATGATGAAAATGCAAAACAGTTAGTTGTTGAAGGTTTTAGTAAAACGGTAAGTGATATTGCTTCTAAACGTGTCAAAGAGTTAATTGATACGGAAAATGTCACAATTGATATGGGTAAATTAAGAAGTACACTTCAACAAATTACATTTAATGTAAATGATGTACGTACAAATAATTCTGACCCAAATAGTAAAAAACAGTATTGCGTAACTGAATTTGTAGTCAAAGTTCCAGATCAAATGGTCAAGGATGCAGATGCAGCTCGTGCTGTTTATGATGAAAATAATATTGCTCAAGCTGCTGTATTGTCAGATTTATCATTTGAAGCAAACCAGCTGAAAAAAGAAATTGAATATTTAGTTCAGCCAACAGATGATGGTAAAAAAGTTTATGTCACTTTAGAAAACCCTGATGCTTTAGCATATTTCGTCAGAGATATCGCAGTTGATTCTTTGGTTAAAACTGCACGTCAAAATGCAGCTGAAGTTGCAAAACAAGATGAAATTAAACGTGTAGCAGAAGAAGAGGCTGCTGCACAAGAATATCAATCTGTGTTGATTTCAGAAGCGAAAACTAATTTAGATAAAGCCAATGAAAATTTAAATTTGGTTTGGAATTCGACAACTAAAGAAGTGCGTAGTCGGCTTTTGGATGAGCAAAAAATTTGGCTTAAAAAACGTGAGTTGGAATGTAAGTTAGAAAGTTCTAATTCAGATAATCCAGAAGTTTATCGAATAAATTGTGAAACTAATATGACAACCCAGCGAACCTCCGAGCTGCGTCAAAAAATCTATTATTTAGAAGAGTAATTATTTTAAAATACTGAAAAGTCAGCTTCGGCTGGCTTTTTTTGTCGTTGAAAAACAATTGTATTTTAAACAATACAATTATTTACACTGCTTAAAAAACGAACAGATAAACTAAAATTAAGCATGATAAAACGAGAATAAAAGGAATAATCGATGAATATTAATTTGATTGACTTACTTAAGAAGAAAGTATCTGCGATTGTCCTTGAGGGTGAAACGGAATATCTTAGTGAAAAGAGTCAGGCATTAACTAGTTTTTTCCCAATCCTATTATCGATTTTAAAATCTCAGCCAAAGCTTATTGAAAGTTTACAGAATCAATTAAATCCAAGATTAACCGATATTTTTATAACTAATCCTGCTTTAAAACAGCAATTTTTAGAACAAATTTCAGGTACAGTCCCGACTGGAGCAATGGAATCTACCCTAAATCGCTCAATTGCACCAACGCTTGGTGTGTTAGAGATTGAAGCGGGGTCTGCCGAGCCAAGTGCGATAGTGCATCTGATTGAAACACATTGGTCCGCCGTGTCGAACGCTTTACCACCTTGGGCGCTTGCATTGTTAAGTGCTTTGGGCATAGGTACAGCAGTTGAACATACTTTACATCAAGCGCCTGAAATTACCTCTTATAAGGAGGCTGAAGAAAAAAAGAAATCAGGTTTTTTATTACCTCTAATTGCTTTTGTTATTTTAGCGGTGCTACTTGCATTCATATTTAGGGCTTGTTCTAGCCAAAAAGAAACTGAACCCGCAAGTACTTTTCCTACACAAACAGCCAGTAGTGAACCTGCTAAATTACAGCTCAGTACTGGCGCGGCAGGCTATTTAACAACGTGTCAGTTATATTCTGGTAATGCGAGTTATATCAATATTTTGCAACAAGAAATCAAACAAATTTTTAATCACACCATGGGTTGTGGTGTCGAGAGCAATGCCAATTACCATACCGAATTTATTGATCAAGATGCTATTCCAAGCGTATTAAAACTGGTCAAGGGCGTGCCAAATGTCTCATTAACTTGGATGGGAAATCAACTTTCTATTCAGACTGCTAATCCTACAGATGCACAACAATTGGCAGCTAAAATTCAACCACTGGTTAAAAACATGACAGTGCTTACTCAAGCTGCGACCAGTACCGCTACACCCGTAGATAGTCTTGCTGTAATTAGTATGGGCAATAGCAATGCGGAAAAAGCTTTGGCGGAAATTAACCCCGATAATATTCGCGCCTTAGATATTGCAACAGCACTGAATATGCAAATTATTAATTTTGATACCGCCAGCACCCATATCCCTGAAGCAAATAAATCAATTTTGGATCAAGCCGCTGCGTTGATGAAACGTGCGCCACAAGTGAAGTTAACCGTTAAAGGTCATACCGATGCTGTAGGTCATGCTGCAACAAATAAGACCTTATCACAAAAACGTGCACAAGCTGTTGTGGATTATTTAGTGAAACAAGGGGTTGACCCTGCACAATTACAAGCCGTCGGTTATGGTCAAGAACAGCCGATCGCGGATAATTCAACGGCTAATGGTCAGTTTAAAAATCGCCGTATTGAATTTGAAGTACTTAATACTGAAACAGGTGTAGTACGTGAAGTAAATGAGGAAGGAATTAAAAAACAGTAAGTCATCTACGCATCTAACAAGTAAAAAATCTCTGTGTAAAAGCAGAGATTTTTTATTGGAACTATCGCTAAATTGATCACTTTTTGCTTAAATACGCAGCGAAAATTATAAATAATGTGGTTAATAACATAATGATGAATAAAACAATACTTTGCAGCCTAATGGTCGCGACAACTTTAGTTTCGGGTTGCGACTATTTTAAAAATAAGAAGAGTGAACCGGTTGAGGAAAAAGTTGAGACCTCAAATTGGAGTTGTACTGATGCAAAAAATATCGGACAAGTTGAAGCATATCTAAAAGCTGAATATTTAAAACAGTTAGATAAGCAATTACGTCATTCGAGCTATAAGGCAGATCAAGAATTATTAAAGAAAATCACGCAAAATGTGAAGTTTAAAATTAAGAATGTCACCACAATCACGGATGATCCAAGCACAGCCAAAAACTTAGCCTGTAGCAGTGATCTGGTGGTTCAATTGCCTAAAGGCTTACAAAAACGTGCTGAAAATGCTTATTTAGAAGCGCCTTGTGAAGATTGTGAAGGCGAAGAACATGCATCGACATTAAATTTACGTGATTATTTGGAAAGTGGTGAATCTAATTTAACGCTCGGTGATGATCAACTGAGCGGTGCTTATAGTTATGATATTACCAAGACCGATAAAGAAGGTTTAACCATTAGCGCGGAAAACCAAAATGCAGTGATTGATGGTATTGTTTTTGTGACAGTGAAAGCGGTGCAATATGAATCTTATGTCAAACAAAATAGTGCAAACCGCGAATATTCAGAAAAGTATTCACAAGAACATGCAGCCGAAGTCGCTTTAGCACAAAAGGTAATGGATATTCGTCAAAAAGAATTAGATGCAGACAAAACTAAAGGGGTTGAACGCTTAAATCAGATTTGGGATCAATTTTCGCCTGAACAAAAGCAGCAGTTGCAACAAGATCAATCGGATTGGTTTGAAAAACGTGATGTAGATTGTAAAGTCATTGCACAAAAGAATGTCTATCAGCTCGCTGATAATGATAAAGAAATTTATCAAAAGAAATCTGATTATTGGGATGATGCAATGCGTCAACAGAATGAAGCGATGCAATACACCAAATGTTTTAATCAGAAAACCACCGAACGTATAATCTATTTAAATAACATTTTTAACTAAACTGACCGATACACACGCTATTAATGAAAAGGACGAATTGATTCGTCCTTTTTTTATTGGCATGCTGTGCTGAACAGTAAAGTGTGAAAGTATATGCGAATTAGTTTTATGGGTGCAGGGCGGGTTGCGCATCATCTTGCTCATGTATTAAGCCAACATCATAAAATCGTTCAGATTTATAGTCGAACTTTAGCAACTGCACAAACTTTAGCGGCACAAGTGAAGGCAACTGCGACCATGAATATTGAAGAACTGAATCCCGAGATTGATCTGGTCATTATTGCGGTGAGTGATCAGGCGATTGCTTCGATTATTAGCAATGTTCATCAACAATTACCCCATGTTCTGATTGTACATACTTCAGGCAGTACCGACATTGAGGTCTTGGCACAGATCCATGCACGGGCAGGTGTGTTTTATCCTTTACAAACCTTTAGTTTGGATCGGGATATTCCGTGGTCGGATACGCCTATTTTTGTAGAAGCCAAGTCTGAGGATGATTTGGTGTTATTAGCGGAACTGGCTAATCAGTTAAGTACTCGCGTTTATTCATATACTTCGGCACAACGTTTAAGTTTACATTTGGCCGCCGTGTTTGCTTGTAATTTTAGCAATTATTGTTATGACATGGCGAAGCAAATCGTGGATGCACAGCACGTGGATTTCTCATTGCTGTATCCGCTGATTTTAGAAACAGCCAATAAAGTACTAAATAATGATCCCAAACAAATGCAAACAGGACCAGCTATGCGCGGTGATCAAAATATTCTAAACATGCACGAACAGATGTTGCAAAAGGCGCAACGTGAAGATTTAAAAAATATATATCAGTTAATGAGTCAGCAAATTCTACAATCGCATGCGACTCAATCTTAATTTTAAATCAGACTTAATTTTAAATCAGAATACTATTTTCTTAGATTAATATTTGAATAATCGATAAATAAGGAGACAATAAAGCAATGGCAAAGGATTTTAACAGTCAGCATGTGGTCAATGGTTACGATGTACACATTCGTAAACTCATTCCGGGCTACGAAGTGGTGCACCAACAGATTCAAGCATTGCTCAGAACCTATGTCAATGAACATGCTCATGTCTTGATTGTAGGTTGTGGTACAGGTTATGAACTGGGTTATTTGTTGCAATTGTTTCCGAATTGGTCTTTTACTGCCACTGATTTATCGGCAACCATGTTGGATAAAGCCAAACAATATATTCAGCCGTTAGATGCACTGCATCGGGTTGAGTTTGCACTAGCAGATGTTGATCAGTTAAAAACAGATCAGACTTATGATGCAGCACTTTCCATTCTTGTTACACATTTTGTTCCTTATGCACAGAAGCTCAATTTTTTTAAAGCAATTAATTCGCATTTAAAACAGCACGGTGTATTTATTGGCTTTGATTTGACCGCAATAAAGACCGATCAAGAGCGAGGAATGCTTCAACATATTTGTGAGACAAATGGCTTAAGTACAGCGCAGTCTACGGCAATGTTAAGTCGTTTAGCAGATGACTTTTACCCATTGTCGGAACAAGAAACATTTGAACAATTAAGCTTGGCAGGTTTTGGTTCTGTACAACGCTTTACCCAAATTTTATCTTATCAAGGTTTTATGGCGCTGAAGGTTTAATAGCTTGCATTAAAAATGGCTCATATTTGAATGAGCCATTTATTAACTTATATTTTAAATTTACTTGATTTTCTTAAAGAGAAAATCATTAATTTTATGACCTTCCTCTAAACCACGACGTTCAAATTTGGTTTGTGGACGCCAGTCTGGGCGTGGGTAACTATTGCCTTGACCTGCCATATTTTCAAGATTTGGACGATTATCTAATACGTCTAACATCCATTCAGCATACGGTTCCCAATCTGTAGCAGAGTGGAATGTACCGCCCATTTCCAGTTTTTGTTCAACCAATGGCATACGGTCATGTGATACAAAACGACGTTTAAAATGACGTTTCTTTTGCCAAGGATCTGGGAAATAAAGCTGTACTGCATTAATGCTATTGTCTGGCATTTCACGTAGCACTTGAATGGCATCTGCATCAAGTAAACGTAAGTTGGTTAAACCAGCCATACCTGCTTCATAGACACATTGTGCAATACCGGGTACATGAACTTCAATACCGACATAGTTGCGTTCAGGATTCGCCTTTGCCATAAGCACAAGCGAACGTCCCATACCAAAACCAATTTCAACAGTCAAAGGGCGTTCTGGATGTTCAAACTGCTGACGTAAATCGCCCACAGGATATTCCAAAATTAAGTGACCATATTGTTCAAGCGCAGTACGTTGAGAGGTATTCAGCGGAGATGAACGACGCATAAAAGTAACAATTTCGCGATGTTCATTCAAGTTGTCCAGTTCGACGACTTGCTGGTCTAATTGATCGTTCGACATAACTTTGGCAAATGTAAAAAATTCGAATGCGGTATTTTAAGTCTTAAGGGGTGTAAGTCAAATTTTTTACTGGGTTCAGTCCAATTTAATTGCTGAATAAAGTTGTGCCATATAAAAAAGCGCCTAAATAGACGCTTTAAAATAGATCGAAATTAATTGGAGCTGTAACGGTCAACTAAAGTGCTGCTGGCTTCATTTAAGCCAATAATATTGACTTCAATATTTTGCGCTTTAAATTTCTGCACCACATTATTGAGCATATTGACCGAGGTAATATCCCAGATGTGCGCATGGGTGAGATCAATTTCAACCTTGCTTATATTTTCTTTAAAGTCAAAAAACTGAAAAAATTTATCTGAACTGCTAAAGAAAATTTGCCCTGAAATGCTGTAGTGACGAGTATTGTTGATTAGCTGGGATTGAACTTTGACTTCCTGTTCCAATTTGTTGATTAAAAATAGTGCTGAAAGTAACACGCCAAGCAATACACCAAGCGCAAGGTTATGCGTTGCTAACACGACAACCACCACAGTAAGCATAACCAGATTACTTTGTTTGGGGTGCTTACTAAAATTGCGCACTGAATCCCAGTTAAAGGTGGTGAATGACACCATAATCATAATGGCAACCAAAGCGGCCATAGGAATATATGCCAACCAATCTTTTAAAAAGACCACCAAACACAGTAAAAATATCCCAGCAGTTAAGGTGGATAACCGAGTACGCGCACCTGACGAGACGTTAATAATTGATTGACCAATCATGGCACAACCGGCCATGCCGCCCATAAAACCGCTGACAATATTGGCATAACCCTGACCGCGGCATTCTTGATGACGATCACCTTCAGTTCCAGTGACTTCATTTACAATGGTCGTGGTCATCATGGTTTCCAGTAAACCTACGGTGGCTAACGTCATAGCGTAAGGGAAAATAATCCTGAGCGTTTCAAAGTTCAGTGGAATGTCTGGAATCAGGAAAATAGGCAAGGTGTCTGGGAAGTGACCTAAATCACTGACTGTACGCATATCTGCACCTAAAAAAAGTGCAACGAGACTTAAAACAATAATGCAAATCAGTGGAGAGGGAATGAGTTTGCCAATTTTAGGAATGTAAGGAAATAAATAAACGACAGCCAAACCTAGCCCGACAAATAAATAGCCTAAGCTATCCATTTTATTCAGCTCAGGAAGTTGAGCAGCAAAAATCAAAATCGCGAGGGCATTCACAAAGCCGTAGACTACAGATTGAGAAATAAAGCGCATCAACTTTGCGACTTTAAAGTAACCAGCAATGACCTGAATCATTCCTGTAAGCACTGTAGCTGCTAATAAATATTGCAGACCATGATCTTTTACCAGAGTGATCATCAGTAAAGCCATCGCACCCGTGGCAGCAGAAATCATGGCGGATCGACCACCAAAAAATGCAATCGTGACCGCGATACAAAATGAAGCATACAAGCCGACTTGTGGGTCGACACCTGCAATAGCTGAAAAAGCGATTGATTCAGGAATCAGCGCTAAGCCAACCACCAAACCGGCTAAAACATCGGTACGGATATTGGAAAACCATTCTTCTTTTTTCAGGCTAATCACAACGTTAATTTTCATCAAACTTTAAAGCTGGCTATGTTAAAACATCTTTATAAAAAAAAGCACATTAGATTGACTTGAAAAAAGCTAGATTTTGGACAATATTCAGAAGGTAAATATTTTTTATTCATTGATGCTTTTTTGCAATTTACAGGTTTGATCACTTGAAAGTTTGTTAGAAGAGATTTAAAACAGTTAATAGTTAGATAACAAGGATCAGATATGAAGCTTTATTATTCTCCGGGTGCATGCTCTTTGGCTGCTCATATTATTTTAAATGAAATTAACGTCGATTTTGATTTAGAACGTGTCAATCTAAAAACACATAAAACAGAAAAAGGGGCCGATTATTACGCCATTAATCCTAAGGGCTATGTTCCTGCTTTAGAAATTAATCCGGGCTTGATTCTAACTGAAAATGTGGCAATTTTACCTTTCCTTGCACAGCATGATCCAAAACAAGATTTAATTCCACCATCGGGTTTAGGACGTGCCAAAGTACTTGAATGGCTTGGTTATTTAAACTCTGAATTACACGATGCTTACGCCGTATTCTTTGGTGCGCCATTATCTGCTGAAGCGAAAGAAAAAGCCTATGCGGAAATTGATCGTTTATTAACTTATATTGATAAAACAATCGGCGAATCTGATCACGACTATTTGGTTGATGATAATTTTGGCCCAGCAGATGCCTATTTATTTGTACTGACAAATTGGTCAAATGGAATCGAACACGATTTAACTCCTTATAAAAATATTATTGCACTCCGTAATAAAGTGGCTGAACGCCAATCGGTGCAAATAGCTATGCGTGATGAAGGTTTGATTGCTTAAGTGAATTTGGATTCAATTTAAAAGTGCCTGAGGGTGCTTTTTTTATATCTATTGAATTGGGTGGTGGGTGTGTGCTGTTTACTTTAGGTGCTGGATCTTGCACAACTATTTCCGATTATTGAGGTGGGATTTTAGATTAAGCAAAAATGATTTTGAAATGAATTTTTCTTATTGTTGATTTTTTATCAATAATATTTTGCAGTTTGATGAATTTTTATCAATAAAAATCTCAAGTATATTGGCTGCTGAAAATGAATCTTTTAAGGTTAAGTAATGAGTAATATCCTGATTATTAATGGCGCTAAACAATTTGCACATTCTAATGGAGAGTTAAATGACACTTTGACAGAGCTAGCAAATAAGGTACTTTGCGAACTTGGTCATACCGTTCAAATTTCACGTGCAGATAGTGACTATGAGATTCAGGCAGAAATACAAAAATATGTATGGGCCGATGTGGTGATTTATCAAATGCCCGGGTGGTGGATGGGCGCACCTTGGACGGTGAAAAAATATATCGATGATATTTTTACAGAAGGGCATGGAACTTTATATGCAAGTGATGGCAGAAGCCGTGCAGATGCATCAAAAAAATATGGTTCTGGGGGACTCATTCACGATAAAAAATATATGTTATCACTGACATGGAATGCACCTATGGAAGCATTTACTGAACAAGATCAATTTTTCCATGGTGTTGGTGTGGATGGAGTGTATTTACCCTTTCATAAGGCTAATCAGTTCTTGGGTATGCAAAGTTTAAAAACTTTTATTGTCAATGATGTGATTAAAGCACCTGAAGTTGAAGCCTATATGGCGCAGTACCGTGAACATTTAACGCAAGTTTTTGCTTAATCGGGAGATGTATCATGTTAACTGTGATTGCTGAAATTATTTGTCATTCAAAACAAGATTTCAAAACGGTACTTGATTCATTTCACCACATCCGTGAACAGGTATTACAAGAGTCTGGTTGTCATCTTTATGATGTGCATATTGATCATCCTGCGATTGAGAGTGCCTTACAGACCAAAGTGCCATTTTCAATCCTGATGTATGAGAAGTGGGAGAGCATGCTGCACTTAGAAACACATATGCACAGTGTCAATATGCAACAACATGCCAAAGCAACCGAAGGTGCAGTTGCCAACGTGCAAATTCGTATTTTAGAAGCACAATAAGCTGCGCATGTGAGCTTGAAAGAGTTCTCAATGACTCATTTATTCAAACTCATGTGGCTCATTGAACTGAACCTGTTCGAGTTTCAATGCATAGCGACGTTTTAATGTCGACCATTGAACTTTGACAGGTTGCGTGCTTTCAGCAAACTCGTTTTCACCTGTCGTGTTTTTCACTTTGCCTGTCATAAAGTTAATACTTCGCGCTGTGATGTTGCCTGATGCACGATGGAAATCATTTACATCATAGCCAATCAGCTTAAATGTGCGGTCTTGGTATCGAAAGGCATAAATATGATTGGTCACATACCATGAACCGCAGCTTAGCCAATAGTGCAGATGAATTTTGAGCACACCTTTTTGTATGCTTAATGCTTCAGATTCACCGAGCGGATCAGCCAAACAAGGAGACTCTACATCACCTTCAGTCGGCAAAGTACTATTACTAGCTGCAAGTTGATAAGCATTAGCTTGTTTAAGTAAAACCAAAAGTTTCCGTTCATTTATATTTAGTACATTAGTACCTAGGCCTGCATTTACAATGAAATGGTCTGGATTGGTGTCTTCAATAATCAGAGCAATATCTGCTTGACCATCTTGGTTTAAATCGCCTTGTACTTGTTCCAAAATTTTCCAGTTTTTTGGAACAAAGGACTGATAGCTTGTTTTGAGCGTAGTTTCTGTCTCTGCTTTTGCCCAAGCACTGCTTGTTGGTGTGATGAAAAATAGAGTGTTAAGTATAAGTAAAGGTTTGATAAGTTTTAGCATGGGCTTAAATTTCTCTCATTTTTATATGGTTATAGATATTTGAAGGTGAAAATCTTTGAGTTTATTTAAATGTGTTGATCGGGCGAATTCAACTATTGAATACTCATAAAGCACTGTTTTTATATTGAAATGAATAAAAAGGACTCCGAAGAATCCTTTTTAATACTTAGAACAGATCAGCTCATTATTTAAAGAAATAGCCTGTTTCTGGCGAGCTTGCATTGGCCATACGTTTACGTGGCATGCGACCTGCAAGGAACGCTTCACGACCAGCTTCAACCGCTTTTTTCATTGCAGAGGCCATTAAAATTGGATTTTGTGCTGCGGCAATGGCTGTGTTCATCAGTACGCCGTCACAACCCAATTCCATCGCAATCGCAGCATCGCTGGCTGTGCCCACGCCTGCATCAACCAAGACCGGGACTTTGGCATTTTCTTTGATAATTGAAATGGTGTGCGGATTTAAAATGCCTAACCCAGAACCAATCAAACTACCTAAAGGCATAATGGCTACACAGCCCATACTTTCAAGTTCTTGCGCCACAATCGGATCGTCAGAGGTGTAGACCATGATTTCAAAACCATCATCAATCAGCGTACGTGCGGCTTTTAAGGTTTCGGTGATATTTGGGTATAAGGTTTTTTCATCACCTAAAACTTCAAGCTTGACCAAGTTATGACCATCTAGAAGTTCACGTGCAAGCATGCAGGTACGCACGGCACTGTTGGCATCAAAACAACCTGCTGTGTTTGGCAGAATGGTATATTTTTCAGGAGGTACAACAGAAAGTAAATTCGGTTGATCAGGATGCTGTCCAATGTTTACTCGGCGAATCGCAACAGTGACAATCTCTGCACCACTGGCTTGAATTGCTAGATCAGTTTCAGTTAAATCTTTGTATTTACCTGTACCAACCAATAAGCGCGAATTAAATGTACGCGAACCAATTATAAGTGGGGTATCTTCCATGGGAGCTCCGAATTAGCCGCCACCGACGGCATGAATAATTTCGATATGATCTTCAGCACAAATAAGCGTTTGTGCCAATTTACTTTTGGAGATGATCATTTCATTCTGTTCTACAGCAAAGCGTTTGCCTTCAAGTGCTAACTCTTGAACCAATTCTAATAAATTGCTACATGACGTATTTTTTGATTCGCCATTTAAGTAAATATGCATACTGATTTCCCTATTTGTACTCTATTTCGCGTATTTAAATGCATTCCAAGCAAGGAGCAGCCAACCAGCAATCATGAGTGCGCCACCAATGGGCGTAATTGCACCTAAAATACGTGGTAAGCCTAACGCCATGACATATAAAGAGCCACAGAAAAATACAATCCCGATTTGAATGAGTAAAAAACTGGCTTTAATTGGAAGCTGAGGAATAACTCTGGTTAAAATGGCAAGTGCCAAAAGTCCAAGTGCATGATAGAAAAAATAATCGGTCGCTGTTTGCCACCATGCCAGTTGAGCTTCGGTCGCGTGTGCTTTTAAGCCATGTGCACCAAATGCGCCAAGCATGACGGCAAGTGCTAAGTTAAGGGCTGAAATTGCAATCCACATAAGCAATTGTCATATGAGTAAATTTGCGCCTAACCTTAACATATTTTCGGCTTTACACGAAAGGCGAAAAGCAACAATAGCAATGCCTAAATACAAAGAAAGGGCACGCGGCCCTTTCTTTAATTATGCAATAAAATCAGTCTAATTGTTTAATTAGAAGACATTGCCACTTTAATTTTTTCCATTGCATTTTTTTCTAACTGACGAATACGTTCGGCAGAAACATTATATTCAGCAGCCAATTCATGTAGTGTCGATTTTTCATCGTCTAACCAGCGGCGCTGTAAAATGTTGCGTGAACGATCATCCAGTTGGTCCATTGCACTATGAAGGGCAGAGCTACTTTGTTCCTCGTAGTCTTCCTCTTCAGCAAGACGTGCTGGATCATAGCGGTTATCTTCTAGATACAGTGCGGGTGCAACATGTGTTGAACCTTCATCGTCATCATCACCTTGTGCTTCAAAGGCAGCATCATAGGCAGTGAGGCGACCTTCCATTTCCAAGACTTGTTCTGGTGTCACATTTAAGTCATTGGCAATAGATTTTGCTTCATCGAGTGTGAGTTTTTTACTCGATTTTTTTAAGCTGCGTAAATTGAAGAAAAGTTTGCGCTGAGCTTTGGTCGTTGCAATTTTAACAATGCGCCAGTTACGAATTACATATTCATGAATTTCAGCTTTAATCCAATGCACCGCAAAAGAGACTAAACGCACGCCCATATTGGGGTCAAAGCGCTTAACAGCTTTCATTAACCAGATCGGAAGAGCGTCGTGTAGGG
>OBMA010001114.1_pt1 | contig 16396 bp, 13 predicted proteins | sample 1539141 | NCBI WGS metagenome assembly OBMA01 (sample SAMEA3991484, study PRJEB22521) | metagenome | biome: anthropogenic terrestrial biome; feature: sewage plant; material: raw primary sludge | place: Sweden | collected 2012-09-26 | reverse complement strand
ATTATACATAATATTAATGTCTGTGTCAACTCGCGTTCATATCGGTGCGACGCTCAGGCGAGACATTCAGACGGTATTCTGGCGGCATTCGGCGCGGTATTCATATCACTTAAGCGGAACCCCTTCACGAAAAATAAGATTTATTGCCCTCTCGAGATCTTCCATATGCTCCATCTCATTGATCCGCCCGCGGAGCTGGGCTGAGCCCGGCATTCCGGTCGTATACCAAGCGATGTGCTTGCGCATCTCACGCACGGCATTGTACTCGCCCTTGCACTCCACCTGCATCTGCGCATGCCGCATGATCGTCTCACGCATTTCCTTATGTGTCGGTCTTGGCAGTTTCTTTCCTTCTTGCAAATAAGAGGCGGTCTCTCTGAATATCCACGGATTCCCCTGTGCCGCGCGTCCTATCATCACTGCGCTGCATCCCGTCTCGTCAATCATCTTCTTCGCAAGTTCCGGGCTTGTCACATCTCCATTTCCGATCACCGGAATGTTCACGGTATCGCAGACCTTCTTTATTATCTCCCAGTCCGCTTTGCCGGAATAATACTGTTCACGTGTCCTGCCATGGACAGTTATCGCAGATGCGCCTGACTCTTCAGCAATATGTGCGATCTCTACTGCATTTATATGCTCCGCATCAAATCCTTTTCTTATCTTTATCGTCACAGGCTTTTTGACCGCTCCTACAACGCTTTCGATAATGCGCCCGATAAGCGCCGGATCTTTCATGAGTGCTGAACCGTCTCCGTTATTGACGATCTTCGGCATCGGACATCCCATGTTAATATCAATGATATCAAAAGGTCTGTCCTCGACTCTCTTTGCGATCTCGGCCATCAGATCCGGCTCTGAGCCAAAGAGCTGAAGCGCGGCAGGTCGTTCATCAGATCTCGTCGCCATCAGTTCTTCTGTCTTCCTGTTGTTGTAATGGATTGCCTTTGCGCTCACCATTTCCGTATATACAAGACCAGCTCCCAGCTCATGGCAGAGCAAACGAAATGGCAGGTCTGTTACGCCTGCCATCGGTGCTGCCACAACCCTGCTGCTTATCTTTACATTTCCAATACAAAATCCACTCTTATTTTCCAGGATCTCACTCATACTATATTCCAATCATGATGTTTAAATTCTTCAATCATATTATCCGCTTAAAGCCGTTCCGAATTACTTATCATATTTACCTGTCTGTCCAGTCATTACGTCTTATCATTATCTATTTTTTTATCATTATCTATTTGTTTTATCATTATCTATTAGTCTTGTTCTTATCGTACAGTATCTTGAGTCCTTTAAGCGTCAACATACTGTCGTATACATCGATCATCTTTGTCTCGCTTGATATTATCCTGCCGAGACCGCCGGTCGCGATCACTTTCATTTCCTTAAGACCGCTTTCCTTCTTGACCTCATTAATAATGTATTCCGTCTGACCGATCTGTCCATAGATGAGACCCGCCTGCATACTCGTTATAGTATCCTGCGCAAGTATCGAATGCGGTTTCTTGATCTCTATCTCAGGGAGCTTTGCTGTATCTTCCCATAATGCTTTTGCTGAGATCTTGATTCCCGGCGCCGTGATTCCAACCCCGAACGAGCCATCCGCTGTCACAAGATCATATGTCGTGGCAGTTCCGAAATCGATAACAAGAAGCGGTCCACCGTAGATCTCATAAGAAGCTACAACATCTACTATACGATCTGCGCCGATCTCCGCAGGATTCGCATTAGTAAGTTTGATTCCGGTCTTTATCCCGGGTCCTACAAGGATCGGCTTAACATCTATATATCTTGCAACCGCACCCATGAACGCATGCATTATCGCAGGAACAACACTCGCGACGATCGCGCCGTCTATATCTTTTATATCTATGCCATTTCCCTCAAGCAGTTGAACAAGCGTGATTCCGAATTCATCAGATGTCCGCAGAGGCGTGCTCGAGATTCTGAACGTCGTCCCAAGTTCGTCTCCATCATAAACACCACATGTCACATTTGTATTCCCGATATCAATTACCAGAAGCATGCTTCCTCATTTCCGCAGGACATCCCCGCTCTCAATCATCGCTTCCGGATTCTCCGGAAACATCCGATTCCCCATTGTCTTCACCAAGAAGAGTAGCTGCGTCCTCATGCAGAAACATGACTCTGTAGAAAAGTTCGAGTGACTCAAGTATCTCAGTTCTGGTTCTTCTGATCTGCCCGACAAGAAGTCCTGCCGACACCTCGTCATAAGTGATGTCGTCTTCTTCGGCGTCCGTAACAAACGATATTCCGCCGTCATTTTCGAATACGATAGTAAATATCCCGCCTGCTTCCTGGGTAAATAAGACACTTATGATATTCAGCTCACGCTTTATCGAATCCGGCACTGCATTAAATTCCGGATTAAAATAATATTTTCTGTCATACGCGTTGGCACCGCAGAGAACTACTCTTCCATTTGCATGCCAGGGATCATCTTTATATTCATCAGACATAACCGTAGATACCTCTTACCGAAACCTCACCCGCAAAGACATTTATCAAAACGCCGTCTTCGCGTTCAACGATCAGTTCACCTTTTTTATTTATCCCACGTGCAGTCCCGTTATACTCACCCTTCGGGTCGAGCACTCGAACCTTGCGATCTTTATTTACCAGATGCGCATTATAATCTTCCAGGATTCCGCTCAGATCGAGCGTCTTTGTAAACAGTTCATAATCTTTTTCAAAACAGTTCATGCACTGCGCGATTATCTGCGCACGATTCCACTTTTTATCAGTCGCGATCTTGAGCGAAGTCGCTGTGTCTCTTATTTCCTCTGGAAAATCAGAGGCAAGCTGCTGATTGACGTTTATCCCTGTCCCGATGACGACATGTCTTATGTAGTCTATCTGCGTGCTCATTTCCGTAAGGATCCCGCAGATCTTACGTCCATCTATCACAAGATCATTTGGCCATTTGATGCCGATGTCCGCATGTGTGATCTCTTCAAGAGCAGTAAGCGTGCTGTGTGCAGATACAAGCGTCAGCATAGACGCATATTCCGGTGCAAAATCAGGTTTAAGCGCTATCGACATTGATATCGTCGTGCCTTCAGGTGACTGCCACACGCGCCCTCGTCTTCCACGACCGGCATTCTGCATCCCGGCTGTAACAAGAAGACCATGAGACGCACCTTCATCAGCCATCTTTGAAGCATCAGCATTAGTTGAGCCGGTTTCAGGAAGATATTTCAGCTCTCTTGCCACCCACTTTGTAGTGAGCCTGCTTGATATCTCTGTCTCATTCAGGATATCAGGTGTGTCGCCCTCAAGCAAACGATAACCTTTATTCTGAACAGCCTCGATATTATACCCTTCTTCCCTAAGCTGATTTATATATTTCCAGACAGCAGTACGAGATACGCTGTATCTGTCGCATATTTCCTGCCCTGATATAAATGTTTGTGCGTTCCGGAGTGCCAGCAGGATCTCCGATCTGTCTATCTTCTCCACTATCTTCTGTCCGCCTCGTCAGTGAGAGTCACTGCCATGACCGCCTTGATCGTGTGCATGCGGTTCTCTGCCTCGTCAAATACGATCGACTGTTTAGACTCAAACACTTCATCAGTAACCTCTATCTCATTGATTCCATATTTTTCGCTGATCTGCTTTCCAATAGTCGTGTTAAGATCGTGGAATGACGGCAGGCAGTGCATAAATACCGCGTCAGGTCCTGCGTTCTTCATCACATGACTGTTAACCTGATACGGCATAAGCTCTTCGATACGCTCTCTCCATGCTTCCTCAGGTTCACCCATCGACACCCATATGTCTGTATAGATAACATTTGCGCCGCGTGTCGCCTTGTCTACATCTTCTTCAAGGGTAATGCTTCCGCCCGTTTCCGTACATATCTTTCTGCAAGTATCTACCAGCTCTTTTGCAGGGAAATAACTTTTCGTCGTACATGCCGTAAAATCAAGTCCAAGCTTTGCACATGTGACCATAAGCGAATTGCCCATGTTATATCTGGCATCTCCCATGTATGTGAGCTTTATCCCCTTCAGATGCCCGAAGTGCTCCCTGATCGTAAGCATATCTGCAAGCATCTGCGTAGGATGAAATTCATTTGTAAGCCCGTTCCATACCGGAACTCCCGCATATGCATCAAGTGTCTCTACTATATTCTGACCAAATCCACGGTATTCAATGCCGTCAAACATACGTCCAAGCACACGTGCTGTATCAGCGATGCTCTCTTTCTTCCCGATCTGAGATCCCGTAGGATCAAGGTATGTCACATTCATTCCAAGATCATGTGCTGCCACTTCAAATGCGCATCTTGTCCTCGTACTTGTCTTCTCGAAAATAAGAGCGACGTTCTTGCCGTTACAGTAATGCGTCTCAATCCCATTTTTCTTCTTGTCTTTAAGTTCGGCGGCTGTATCGATCATATACGTGATCTCATCCGGCGTAAAATCCAGAAGCTTTAAGAATGACCTTCCTTTTAAATTCATGCTTATTCTCTCCATCTAAGCTACAGATATCGCAGCACAATTATTTGACACCTGCGTCATATAATGCCATCGGCTCACTTATCTCAATGCTTATCTGTCATGACTTCCTTGAGTGTTGTTGCAAGTCCTGCTATTCCCTGAATATCTGAAGGGATGATGATCTTTGTAGCCTGACCGTCAGCTGCCTTTGTAAATGCGTCAAGGCTCTTGATAGTAAGAACTGCTTCATCTGCACCGGCATCCTTGATCATCTTGATTCCGTCTGCATTAGCCTGCTGAACCTTAAGAATAGCTTCTGCGCGTCCTTCTGCATCAAGTATCTGCTTCTGCTTATCAGCTTCTGCAGCAAGTATAGTAGCCTGCTTTGCAGCTTCAGCCTGAAGTACTGCTGATTCTTTACTTCCCTCTGCAACGAGGATCGCTGACTGCTTCTGACCTTCAGCTTCAAGAATATTCTGTCTCTTGTCACGTTCAGCCTTCATCTGTTTCTCCATCGCTTCCTTTATAGGCTGCGGAGGAATGATGTTCTTAAGCTCAACACGATTGACTTTGATTCCCCACGGATCAGTCGCAACATCAAGAACTTCACGCATCTTCGCGTTTATCGTCTCACGGCTTGTGAGTGTCTGATCAAGATCAAGGTCTCCGATTATGTTACGAAGTGTAGTAGCTGTCAGATTTGCGATAGCGACCATCGGGTTCTCGATTCCGTATGCATACAGCTTAGGATCCGTGATCTGATAGAATACGACTGCATCGATCTGCATCGTAACATTATCTTTTGTGATAACAGGCTGCGGCGGGAAATCAGCTACCTGCTCTTTGAGCAGAACCTTACGTGATATCTTATCGATAAAAGGCGCCTTGAAATGAAGACCTACAGACCATGTACCTTGATAAGCTCCAAGACGTTCAACTACATACGCATGAGCCTGCGGTACCACTTTTATACATGATATGATGATAAGTGCTACGATGATAAATAAGATAATGATCCATGTTGCTAATTCCATAACTATCTCCTTCTGCCCTTCCGGACACTTGCATTATAAATTTACGCTTTGCACTGTTGTTCTCACAGCCGGTCTCACGATCAGTTTGACTCCACGTATCTCCATGATCTCAACGATCTCGCCCTTTTTGATCGTGACGTTGTCATCAGTCGATCTTGCAGTCCAGATCTGTCCGGACACACTGGCCTGTCCATATCCTTCCACGTTATCAATATCGCCTGTAACTACAGCCTTCTGTCCTATAAGCGCCTCTACATTAGTCTTGGCTCTGTCTTTGTTGAAATACTTTACTGCGACAGGTCTTGTAAATGTCAGAAGTATGACCGAAACGACCACCATAAGTATAAGCTGGACGTATATCGGCGCACCGCATCCTGCCGCGATCGCTGCTACAAGAGCCCCACCGGCAAACCATATAGTAGTGAGTCCCATAGTCGCAAGCTCAATGATTATGAGCATTACCAGAAGAACAACCCATACTATCGTCATTGACGTATCCATTTTTCGTTCTCCTTTCTCTTTATATAAAGAAGATGCAGAGTATATATAAACTCTGCACCTAACAGTTTACATTATTTTATTTGTGTAATCAACATGCAGAACATAAAACCGACATGACACATGCAGAACGTAAAACCGATATGATGTCATCACCAAAATACCTGATTCGCAATAACCATTCCGTCGTGATTGCCCGCGCGCCTGAAATGCGTTGCACCGCCGACGTTAGACTGACCTGCTATCGCCGCCTGAGCTGCCTGGATACACTGTGCATTCACATCTCCATTATAGTATCTTGCGACTTTGCCATTGCCCGCCGGTGTGAACTGACCGGAAGCATATATGACATCCTGTATCGTACTCGGATATGCTCCGCTCTTTACTCTGTTCATAACAACCGCGCCGACAGCGAGCTGTCCGTCATAGCTCACGCACCCGGCCTCACACTGGATAAGTGCTCCAAGAAGTCTCACTTCATCAGCATTTGCAACGACAGCCGTTCCGGTCGTCGTTGTCTGTGCCCCGCTTGTCGTATTGTTCTTCTGCGAATTCTTTGATGCCGATTTCTCTTTCTCAGCCTTTTCTTTTGCAGCCTTTTCCTCTTCAGCTTTCTTTTCAGCCGCTGCCTTCTCGCGAGCTTCTATCTTCGCCTGTGTTTCGCCTGCATCGACCTTGAAATCCTGCGTTACATATTTTTCCTGTACGTATCCGTTCTCACCTTCAAAGTCGACTGCGATCCATCCGTCTGATATCTTCTCATCAGAGCTCACGATCTCAAGGCTGTCGCCTTTTGCAAGAACCGCTTCCGAATCAGCGTTCGACGCCGCTTTATTTCTCACGTTAAGTGCATCGGTCTGACATACTATGACTTTTCTGCCAACCTCGTCAGCGGCTGCTTTAGCCTTCTCCCCGACTAAAATGTACTCATTCTTGGCCCAGCCGACAAGATCTCCTGATTCAATCTTCGTCCAGCCATTCTCCTGATCAAGGACATGTCCTCCACAATCTTTGTAGAGAATCCCTGCCTTTTCGGCGCTGTCAGAAGGTTCTTTCCGCACATTCATAGCAGTCTGAACATTTGCCATGAAGATATCATCTGCATCAGCAGTCTCTTCTGTTTCACTCTCACTTGCCAGCGTATCAAGTTTCTCGACCGCTTCAGCTTTCTTATCACCGGTATCATTTTCCGATTTTGGATCAATGATAGCTGCGACTCCTTCGTTCAGCGTCTTAAGATACTCGCCCGTACTCGACGCCTTTACACCTATAGTGTCTGTCGCTGCCATCGCTATTGAAAGGAGCAGTGCAAAAAGCACATACGCTTTCTTTCTTTTTCGAGACATCAGATATCCTCCCACATATCTCACCCCATCTATCTATTATCGAGATATGTTTCTGAATTGTGACGATTATTACAAAAGTGTTACTTTAACGTGGGATATTCTAACAGATTATGACAGATGTGTCAAATTTGGCGTCATTTCTGTCATATAATCAGAATAAATCTTGATGTATTTTCATATTGGTGCTACAAACATCATTCATAATGAACGCTGTCTGTGCGCTTCATACATGAGTACCGCCGCTGAAACTGCGGCATTTAGAGATTCAACACTGCCTTCCATCGGAATTCTGACACGTGTGTCAGAATGTGAGAGTGCCTTATCTGAAAGACCATTTCCTTCATTTCCTATAAGGAACGCAGTATCACTGCGATAATCACACTTATCATACGAAACGCTGCCGGTAAGATAAGCCGCATACACGCTTATTCCGTGCGCGCGCAGCTTATCAAGGTCAGTATAAAGATCTTCTGAGTAAATAAAAGGCACCCGGTATATCGAGCCCATTGTCGATCTGATAGTTTTTGGATTATATATATCCACCGTGTCGCGGCTCATGATTATTCCTGTGACACCGGCAGCTTCTGATGTTCTGAAGATCGTTCCGAGATTTCCCGGATCCTGAAGTCCCTCAAGAATGAGGAGCAGATGACTCTTCTTATTTCCCATGATATCTTCGATCACGCATGAAGGCTGCTTCACGACGCACAATATCCCCTGCGGAGTCTGTGTATCGGACATGCTCTTCATCACGTCATCGGTGACTGTCGTATATCCGTGCTTTCTAAGTTCTAGGCAGCACGCCTCATAATATTTAGCATGATCATTATCTGCTGATAAACCTTTAGCTGATAAACCTTTAGCTGATAAACCTTTAGCTGATAAGCCTTTAGATGAAGACCCTTTTACTGCCGGATCTTTATAAGATATTTCTTCATGAGCTGAATCTCTGCCGGATGAAATCGAAGTTTCCTGCAGCTTCGCTGCCATGCTCTCGCTCACATATATATCGCGAATCAGTTCATCCGGAGCCTCAAGAAACATACGGACGCCTTCTGTTATAAACAGACCGGCGTCCCGTCTCTCGCGTGCTTTATCTCTTAACTTTATGACTTCTTTTATCTTGTCATTTTTGATGCTCGTTATGATATCTGACAATTTCTACTCCACATATCTGATCAGAGTCAGGATTCCAATTATCCCTGCAGCTGACCTCGAATCTATGTACCTGTTCTATGTTACCAGCTCAATGTTACTGACTCGATGCTATCTGACCCAGTATTACTGACTGAGCGTCCTGCTAACCTGATAGTCATATTCATTGATGCTCTTCTTCATGTTGAGAGCTTCTTCGATATCGAAATCTCTGATCTCACCCTGCTTCACACCAACAACTCTGTTGCTCTTGCCGGCACACAGGATATCCGCCGCATACGCGCCCATGATCGATGCATAGAAACGATCCTTACACGTCGGACTTCCGCCACGCTGCATGTATCCGAGGATAGTCGCTCTCGTCTCAATACCGGTAGCCGCTTCGATACGTCTCGCCATCGATGTTGAATGACCGATACCTTCAGCGTTTATTATTATATGATGAGTCTTGCCATGCTTTCTGTTATTTACTATGTTATTGATGATGCGCTGCTCATCATAATCATATTTCTCAGGGAGAAGGATATCTTCTGCACCGTTTGCGATACCGCACCAAAGCGCTATATATCCGGCATTTCTGCCCATTACCTCGATGATACTGCATCTCTCATGCGATGATGACGTATCACGAACCTTATCTATTGCCTGCATTGCTGTATTTACGGCTGTATCAAATCCAATCGTGTAATCTGTACATGCGATATCAAGATCGATAGTTCCCGGAAGACCGATCGTGTTGATTCCAAGTCTTGCAAGTGCCTGTGCACCACGATATGAGCCATCGCCTCCGATAACGATAAGACCATCTATACCATATTTCTTACATACTTCAGCCGCACGCTTCTGACCTTCTTCAGTCTTCATATCAGCACATCTTGCAGTCCCAAGTATTGTACCGCCTCGCTGTATTATCTCAGAGACACTCCACTTCTGCATATCTACAATCTCTTCGCCGAGCAGTCCTTGATAGCCTTTCTTTATTCCTTTAACTACGGCGCCGTTTGCTATCTCCTTACGAACTACCGCACGGATCGCTGCATTCATTCCCGGCGCATCTCCGCCGCTTGTAAGAACGCCTATAGTCTTTATTTTGTCTGCCATATATGATTCCTCCTGATCTTTCATGATAATAGTACGCTTTTCAGCTTGTGTTTTCAATGATTTCGTTGACACAGATGCCGCATTATACTTCAAGTGTGCGATAGATCACGTCATCTGTACGTTATCGTGTCCGAACAGGTCTCCTATATCGTTCGAAAGTTCCGACGAATATGTGACGCCGCCATTTCCATGCTTCATGCTGTTCCCTGCTGCCGCGCTGTTTCCGCCCGCTACACGATCTTCTGCAGCGCCGCTTTCGCCTGCTGCGCGATTATCTCCGGCACGGTACTGTTCCGCCTTCTGCGTATCATTATAATAAATCCATATCGTGTCAGAGACGCCGCGCCCGGCTATCATGTTCTGAGCATTTTCCGGCAAGCCGTTTTCAGGTTCGTTCTGTGTGCTTTCCGTCTGCCCGCTCATTCTTCGCCCGATCACTGCCGCAAGCCGATCCCTCTTATTTTCCATCTCTGCCTTACCCGAAACCCTTATCCAGATCTTCTTTGGCACTTCATCAAATGACCTTATTCCAGACAGGATAAGCTTCGAATCTTTCTCATCTTCGTATGAGACGTGCCCGGTTATAAGCACTTTTGCGTCTTCCTCGATCTTCAGCTTATATTTCTCATAATCTCTGGGAAATACAATAACTTCGCATGTTCCGCGCAGATCTTCAAGCTGTAGGAATGCCATGATCTTATTTGTCTTAGTATATTTGATCTTCTTGTCAGAGATCATCCCGCCGATCGTCACGATCTGTCCGTCAGTCAGGGAATCACCGTCTGCCGCACTGTCTGACACGGCATTTTCCGGCATATCTTCTTCGCTGTCTTCTTTCAGGATAAAATCCGTAGTCACCGCCGATACATGTTTTTCGAGGAACTTCTCATAATCCTGCAGAGGATGTCCGCTGACATATACGCCAAGTACTTCTTTTTCAAATGAAAAACGTGTTTCTTCCGGATATTCTCCGACATCAGGCATGCTTATCTCAAACTGTTTCTTGTCTTCCAAAGGCGCGATATCGAACAGGCTCATCTGTCCGGCCATTCCTGATTTCTTCGAGCTGTGAGCGCTGTCCATAACCTGCGCATACACTGTCATGAACTGTTTGCGTGTTCCACCAAGGCAGTCGAGCGCGCCTGCTTTGATAAATGATTCAACTACTCTCTTATTTACATCCTGATCTTTCTCAGACATACGCATGATAAAATCATGCAGATCCTTGAATCTGCCTCTGACCTTGCGTTCTGCAACGATATCGTCGATCACCGGACGTCCGACACCTTTTATCGCAGTAAGTGCAAACCTGATGCTGCATCCTGTTACTGAGAATCCGGCTTCGCCTTCATTTATATCAGGCGGCAGAAGTTTTATGCCCATACTGCGGGCAGCCATGATATATGCGGTAAGCCTTACAGGATTATCCATGACCGTAGTCATAAGAGAAGCCATATATTCGATCGGATAATAGTATTTCAGATATGCCGTCTGGTAGGAAACGACAGCGTAACTTGCGGCATGCGATTTATTGAACGCATACTTCGCAAAGTCGATCATCGAATCATATATCTTATTTGCCGTATCTGCAGATATGCCATTGCCGACACAGCCGGGAATACCGCGCTCCGTACTGCCGTTCACGAAATACTCACGTTCCTCATCGATCACATGCTGTTTCTTCTTGCTCATCGCACGACGGATGTTGTCAGCCTGTCCCATTGAATATCCTGCAAGGTCACGGACGATCCTCATGACCTGCTCCTGATAAACGATGCAGCCATACGTCGGTTTCAATATCGGTTCAAGCTGTGGGCAGCCGTATGTGATCTTATCCGGATTATTCTTGCCCTCGATATACTGTGGAATGAAATCCATAGGTCCCGGTCTGTAAAGTGATATACCGGCTGTCAAGTCACCAAGATCCTGCGGTCTGAGATTCTTCATGAAACTCATCATACCGCCGCTCTCAAGCTGGAACACACCTTCAGTATGACCTGTTCCGAGAGAAGCAAATACATGCTTGTCTGAAGTATCGATCTTATCTATATCTAGCTTTCCTTCATCATCAAACCCGGGCCACTTTGTACGTCCTTCTTCGAGCCCCGGCATTCTCGACTTCATCTCAGGAGTCGCTGCTGCCAGGCTGCCGTTACCTGCCGCCCTGCTATCATCTTCTGCTGTCTGACTGGAAACTTCTGTTTGACCACTGTTTACAACTGAAGCACTACCTGCTGCCTGATGTTCTTCCTTCCACGTATTCTCTGCCATCACGACTGCATCGCTGATGACCGTGAGAGTACGGAGTCCAAGAAAATCCATCTTGAAAAGACCAAGCTCTTCAACTGTAGTCTTCTCATACTGCGACATTATCGGGGCATCCGAACCGTTTCGTGAGAGCGGCACAAATTCATCTGCCGGCTCAGGACATATGATGACACCCGCCGCATGCATTCCCGTATGCCTCGGCAGACCCTCGAGACGCTTGCAGATATCTATCATCTTATGAACCTGCTCGTCAGAATCATACAGAGCCTTAAAATCCGGATTCATCTCAAGAGACATATCAAGCGTGATATTCAGTTCCTTTGGAACCATCTTGGCTATATTGGAGACGTACGTATACGGAAGATCGAGCACACGACCGACATCGCGGATGACACCTTTTGCTGCCATCGTACCAAATGTCACGATCTGCACGACCTTATCCTTGCCGTATTCATCGTACACATAATCTATTACTTCCTGTCTTCTCTCAGGTTCGAAATCGACATCAATATCAGGCATCGACACTCGTTCCGGATTAAGGAATCTTTCAAATAGAAGATCATCTTTGATAGGATCGATATTTGTTATCCCAAGACAGTATGAAGCGACAGATCCGGCAGCGGAACCTCTTCCGGGGCCTACCGCTATGCCATGACTTCTCGCAAAATTAACGTAATCCCAGACAATAAGGAAATAATCCACGTATCCCATTTTCCTTATTACTCCGAGTTCATATTCAAGACGCGACTTAATGCTTCCGTCATCATCAGGAAAGTGCTTTGCGAACCCGTCGTTGCATAATCTATTCAGGAAATCCCACGAATCGCTTCCGTCAGGTGTCTTGAACTGCGGAAGCTTCGGTTTGCCGAATTCGATCTCGACATCACACCTGTCCGCGATCTTCTGCGTGTTATCGATAGCCTGCGCGGCATAGGGAAATAAGGTACGCATTTCCTCTTCACTCTTTACATAGAACTGACCACCCTCGTATTTCATACGGTCTGTATCAGTTACTTTCTTTCCAGTCTGAATGCAAAGGAGAACATCATGCGGACCCGCATCTTCGGCATATGTATAATGAACGTCATTAGTCGCGACAAGATCTATCCCAAGTTTCTGGCTCATCGTGATAAGTGCTATATCTACTGTTCTCTGTTCCGGGATTCCATGATCCTGCAGTTCAAGGAAAAAGTTTCCTTTGCCAAATATATCCTGATATCTGAGAGCCGCCCTCTCAGCTTCGTCAATATCACCGCGCATTATCGCTCTCGGTATCTCGCCTGCAAGGCATGCCGAAAGCGCGATAATTCCTTCATGGAATTCCCGCAGTGTATCAAGATCGACCCTTGGTTTGTAATAGTATCCGTCAACAAATCCGCGGCTTACTATCTTCATCAGATTCGCATACCCTGTATTATTTTCCGCCAGAAGAACAAGATGCCTGTACCTATCATCATTCTCGCCCGGTGCCTTATCAAAACGCGAGCCCGGTGCAACATATACTTCACAGCCGATTATCGGCTTGATGCCTGCTGCCTTTGCGGCTCTGTAAAACTCAATGACCCCATACATCACACCATGATCCGTGATCGCGGCAGAGTTCATACCAAGTTCCTTGACCCGGCTGACATAATCTTTTATTTTATTTGACCCATCCAGAAGACTGTATTCCGTATGGACGTGGAGATGGACAAATGACATCTATGACCTCACTTATTTTCTGCATCAAGATCACGAATTATACTGTTTGCAATCTGCGCAGCGCCCTGTGCATTCGGGTGCGTTCCATCTATCGTAAGTACTTTTGAAGTAGCAGGTTTTATCCCGCAGTCATTAAATACATCGATCACCGGAATACCCTTATTCTTTGCGATCACCTTTATCCTGTCATTATACTGGCTGCTGACAAGACCTATATTACTCTTAAACGTATATCCGACTCCTGCATCATTCCATCTGCATATCTCGTGAAATGTAAGACAATAGATCTGAGTATTCGGATACAGCACCCTTATCTTATCAAGCATAAGCGAATAAGCATCCGAAAAGTTTCCTATATTTCCTTCCTGAACCGGCTTTGTCCCGTTATTAGTGCCGAGCGGTCTGCTGTACAAAAGATCATTTGCGCCCATATAGACAAGGACGACATCCGGCTTCGTGCCATTTGCCGCAGTCAGATCCTTAAGCCTTCTGTAGCCGACACCCGGTCTGCCGTCTTTCATCTCCGTTGAAAGTCCGCATGTCTCACTTCCTGAATAAGAAGCATCCGCACAATAGACCGCGTGCGTCCCATTTATGACGCGCATCCACCATGTATCAGTAACTTTCGTTATACCGCCGTTCTCAGGATAAAATATTGAATAGTCCGCAGGAATGTACCCGGTAAATGTAGAAATGCTGTCGCCAAGTATAGATACTTTCTTACCATCAAGCACAGATTTTTTCGCCACGACAGGATTTCCCGCGGCTACAGCAGTAGTAGATGCTGCAGCCTTGCCCGGCGCTGCGACTACGTTCAGATTACCGGCTCTGGCACAATTGTTCTGTGGAATCAGATCTGTTTCCACGCTGCCGCAGCCGGACGACATAAGTACAGCGCAGCATAAAATTCCGACCATAAAACCATGACGTATATTCATCGTTCCCCCTTAAATCGAATCACTCATCCTACTCGTGCTTATGCAGCGCTTCTCTTGCTCCATGCAGCTTCTCAGAATGATTAAGCTCATCTTCAGCCGCATCCATGCGAAGACCGGCATCTATAAAATCGCAGTACCTGCAGAAGTCATAGTTCTGACGACCACTGCTGATAGTCTCGCGCAGCTTGTGATATGCTTCACTGTTCCACCCGTCGACAAGTGAGACCTTATTAAGATCAGCAAGCTCCGTCACTTCAAAGTTATCGCAACAGCAGATTCCCATTTTCCCATTTGGCATGATCCACATATCAGTGTAAGGCATCAGACATGTCTCTTTGACTATCTTCGTTGTCGCCTTTTTATTCGGCGCACTTCCCGCGCGATTCGTAAGTACTTCCTTCAGATATCGCATCTGTATCATGATATCCGTGCCTTCGAATTCATCCGGATGAGATTTTGCGTAATCGTATATCTGCTGCACATTGTCATGAAGCTTCATGTCCAGACAGTAATTATTGATGATAAGCTGATCGACGTAAGGTATTACCGATTTCACTTTATCAACGTCAAGCAGAAGACCATTAGTTGACATGAAAATAAAAGCATCCGGCAGTTTTTCCCTCGCATATTTGTGAAACTCAACGATACGTGTATCAAGCCATGGCTCATTATTTCCATAAAGAGTCAGATGCCCCTTGAAGCCCCAATCAGCAAGCTGATCGATCACCGAATAGTAAAGCTTATCGTCCATCCTCATGTAGGGACGCTTCTCAGCGTTCTTATTTGCCGTACAGAATTCACACGTACTGTTGCATCTGTTGATCGTCTCGAGATTCACGACAAGCGGATACGGTGCCTTCTCACTGCTAAGAAAATAGTCGATATAACGTCTCTGAAGTTTTCGTCTCGTCACAAACTGCAGCTTCAGATAGCTCGAGCTCGCAAGTTTTGGAAAATATTTTCTGGCGTCCCAACCGAAACGCCCCATAAAATTATAGATTCTGATAGACATGTTGTGATTCTCCTTGTTCTTTTTACTTTGCCATCTCGTCCAGCGCGCTAAGTATATAATCTGCTATCTTCTTTGCACCGGCAGCGTTAGGATGTGTTCCGTCCAAAGTATTGTCGATCGCATTATCTGGATTTATCCCACAGCCGTTAAAAACATCTATGAGCGGCAGCCCTTTATTCTTGGCTATAAGAACTATCTTATCATTATACTGACTGCTGATGAAACCTGTGTCGCTCTTAAACGTAAACCCGTTACCTGATTCATCCCATCTGCATATCTCGTGAAATGTTATGCAGTAGACCTGTGCATCCGGATACGCTTTTTTGACCTTGTCGAGCATAAGTGTATATGCATCAGTAAAATTCTCTATATCGCCTTCTGCGACAGTCCTCGTGCCATCATTGTCGCCTATCGGTATATTGACCAGAAGATCATTTGCACCCATATACACAAGGATCACATCCGGCTTCATTCCATCAGGTGACGTAAGGTCTCCAATCCTTCTATCGCTCACCCCTGGTCTGCCGTCATTCTGTTCCGTCGAAACACCGCTTGTCGTGCTTCCCGAATATGATGCGTCCGCACAAAATACCGCATTCGAACCATCTATGACACGCATCCACCATGTATCCTTTACGTCAGTGATCCCACCATTTTCAGGATAGAAAATAGAATAATCCGAAGGTATGTAACCTGTATATGTCGATATGCTATCACCAAGTATCGAAACTTTCTTTCCATCAAGCGGTGATTTCTTCGCAGCTGTAGATTGTGAATCTGTAGATGTCTCTTCTGTCTTTCCTTGTGTTGTAACAGTTTCAAGCGAATAGCTGCCGGATTCAGTATCACTTTCTGTCGAAGCCTTCGCTACTTT
>OBMA010001113.1_pt1 | contig 16397 bp, 18 predicted proteins | sample 1539141 | NCBI WGS metagenome assembly OBMA01 (sample SAMEA3991484, study PRJEB22521) | metagenome | biome: anthropogenic terrestrial biome; feature: sewage plant; material: raw primary sludge | place: Sweden | collected 2012-09-26 | reverse complement strand
AGACTCCAAGGATGAGCGGAATGTGTCAAGTGTCAATTGCTTGATATTTTGTGAAAAGTACTTCATCATGTTTGAATTAACACACAAAGATAGCTATTTTTAGTTAAACAAACAAATTTATAGTATTATAAATTATTGATATTCAATAATTTATGACGGATTCCAATTTATTCAGCAGACCCTATTTATAACACATTTTGGGGACCACCATTTTGTCAAAAACTATTAATGATATGAATATCAACACATTGCAAATAGCTCCAAAATCGCATATTTGCGACCGTGGGGAAACTTTTTTGAAATAAGGCCTACATTTTAGAGGCTTTTGTAAGCTTTTTTGATTGGTGTGACAAAGATAAAATATGGATGAGCTGTCTGCCGGAATAGTTAGCAAGATTAGTGCACTTGCCATTCAATAGGATAAGTAAAATACGCACTAATATAATTCCACCAACGGGGTTATACTAACGAAAAACGGGAAAAAACTTTATGCAAAGTTTTCCCCCGTTCGACTTTTCTACAACTTTATTCACTAACCACCAAATTATAAACACCTACTAACACTATAGTAAACAGTGTCAATACTATCATTAAGGGAGATACTCCACACAAATCTATTGATGCAGCATATCCAATAATATCACCAAGCACATTGCCCAAAGTCGTGCGCAAACTATCAATGCCATCAATGAGTAAGAAGAAAGCCACGCCAATAATCGAGCAAAGTACCGTCCAAATACGATTCAGACAGCTGACACGTGATGGTGGAAAATGACGCATTACATGTTCAGAGAAACCTTTGTCAGCAATCTCCAGCCTGTTCTCATTAAAGAACTCAGCAATCAATTTATCATCATTTTCTATCATATCCATTCTGTTTTAAATAACTTGCAAGCTTTTGTTTTCCACGTGAGAGATGCGACTTAACTGTTCCTTCAGCCATACCGGTAATCTCCGCGATTTTATCTATAGGCTGTCCTTCTACCAACTGCAGTGTGATACAAGAACATTCATTCGACGTTAATATTGCCATGGCATCATAAATATCCATCTTCAAATTACTATCTGTACTGTCACTATTTTGTCGCGCCACAGCCAACGCATCGATGTCGTCTGTTATTTTGCGACTGCGAGTGTAATCATACAGCACATTATATGCTATACGATACAGCCATGTACTAAAACTGGACATACCACGAAACTGTGCAATATTTGTGTATGCCTTAATAAAGGTGTCCTGAGCCAAGTCGTCACTCAGCTGAGTATCCCCCAACGTCTGGTTCAAGAAAAACCGCCGTATAGGTGACTGGTATTTTACAACAATGCGGTCGAAAGCCCGCTTGTTATGAAATACCGCCACCTGCGTAACGAGAGAGATATCATTCAGATTGTTCACCTTCAGACTATTTTAATTCGTCGTCATTGTTATTCTGCTTTTTGTTTGCCGACGTACGGGCCATTATCGCTTGTCCTGCACCATAGCAGAGAACCAACGCTCCAACGCCAGCAAGCGGACTGGCATCCCAGAACAAGAACATTATCATTAATCCGAAACCGATTGCCATATTGCGGATCCCGCGTTTCCAAAGATAGTCATCGCTCTGCTTGTCCACCTCCTTTATATTTTCTGGCATCGGCTGCCCTGTCTCCATTGCCTTCTCGGCAAGTGTCACCTTGTCATTATGCCGTTTAATGAAGTATCTCAATATCATTGCCAAGATGATAAACGGAGCCAACAAGAACAAGAAGCAAAGTACGACAATAATAATAGCCAATAGTACGCCTCCGAATCCCCAACCTACAGTATTGCTCCAAAACGAAAACGGATTGTCGTAATCAGCAGGATTATTACTAACCGCCACTTTAGAATCATCAGCATCCACTGTAGTGTCATTATTATTCACACTCGTGGTGTCCGAATAGGCATCCACACCTTCAGAAGAAGAATCAGGAGCAGCAACTATAGCTGTGGTCTGTTGATGGTGGCGGTGCTTAGGCACGGCATTCATCATCGTTGCACTGAGAGTAAGCATCAGTGTCAATGCTATAAAATAGTGTTTCATATCCGTTTTGTTTTATTTTCTGTTTGTTTGACGCAACAAGTCGGATTTTAGTTGCAAAGAAACATTTTTTTTTTTAATTTTGCAACTGAATATCAATAAAGATGAATTTACCAGAAGATTTCAAACAATATACGCGACAACTGATGGGTAACAAACTCTTCGGGCAGTTCGTTGAAGGACTGGCTGAAAAACCGCCGGTGAGTATCAGATTGAATCCATTTAAATGCCATGCCCCAGATATAAAATTAAAAGACGAGACTGTACCTTGGTGCGAGACGGGAATTTATCTGAAAGAAAGACCCAACTTTACATTCGATCCTTTGCTTCATGCCGGATTGTATTATGTACAGGAGGCATCATCAATGTTTCTTCATCACGTACTAAAACAATATGTAGAAGAACCAGTTACCATGCTTGATCTATGTGCTGCACCTGGCGGAAAGTCGACTGTTGCCAGAGCTGCATTACCCGAAGGTAGTATGCTTTTCAGCAACGAGCCAATGCGCATGCGTGCGCAAATACTGACCGAAAACATTCAGAAATTTGGACACCCTGATGTAATAGTAACGAACAACTTCCCTATTGACTATAAAAAATTCGGGATGCAATTTGATGTTATACTTACCGATGTGCCTTGCAGTGGTGAGGGAATGTTTCGCAAAGATGAAGGGTCGATTAAAGAATGGAACACACTTAATGTGGAAAACTGTTGGATTAAACAGCGCAAAATTATATCTGATATATGGAATTGCCTCAAACCAGGAGGTATTCTGATATATTCCACATGTACATACAACACCAAGGAAAATGAAGAGAATGTAAAATGGATTACGACAGAACTTGGAGCGGAAATATTACCTGTTGAAATATGTAAGGAATGGAATACCACAGGCTCTCTTATGTCATCATTAGATAAGCCCGTTTATCGATTCATACCAGGACGCACCAAAGGCGAAGGACTATTTATGGCAGTTCTCCGAAAGCATGGAGAATGTTCAACAGAAAACAAAAAAGAAAATAAACAAAAAGAGCGCAACAACAAGCAGGCGAAACCATCTGTAAAACCAAACATGACATGGTTGAAGAATGTCGATGATTTCGATATAAAATATGAAAGCCAATCACTTGTAGCAATTCCTAAGGCATGGAGCAACATTTACAACATTGCCAGTAAGTCATTGAAAGTTTTACATGCAGGAATCAGATTGGGTGAAATAAAAGGAAAGGATATCATTCCCTCCCAGTCACTTGCATTGTCCACATCCATTGCAAAAGATATCTTCCCAAAAGCCGAACTTGATTATCAACAAGCAATAAGCTATCTGCGCAAAGAAGCCGTGACATTGTCCCAAGACACGCCAACAGGTTTTGTATTGGTAACATACAAGGGAATACCATTAGGATTTGAAAAGAATATTGGCAACCGTGCCAACAACCTATACCCATGTGAATGGAAAATTAAGAGTACATATATACCAGAAGGAAATAATGAAATAATTAATATATAATGAAACAATATCTTGATTTACTCAACCGAATTATAACAGAGGGTGTGGAGAAAGGCGACCGCACCGGGACTGGGACAAAGAGCATCTTCGGAAACCAAATGAGATTCAATCTCGAAAACGGGTTCCCTATGCTTACAACAAAAAAACTGCATCTGAAATCAATCATATACGAACTTCTGTGGTTTTTGAAAGGTGACACCAACGTGAAATATCTTCAGGAACACGGTGTACGTATATGGAACGAATGGGCAGACGAGAATGGCGATCTTGGTCCCGTTTATGGACACCAGTGGCGTTCATGGCCTGATTGTAAAGGCGGAACAATTGATCAAATTCAGAATGTCCTGAATTTGATAACAAATAACCCCGACTCACGCCGTATGATGGTTAGCGCATGGAATCCCGCAGAAGTCGACCAAATGGCATTACCACCTTGTCATTGTCTATTCCAGTTCTATGTAGCTGACGGACGCCTAAGCCTGCAACTATATCAACGCAGTGCCGACACATTCCTGGGTGTACCATTTAACATAGCCTCTTATGCATTGTTACTGATAATGATGGCACAAGTAACTGGCCTCAAAGCTGGTGATTTCATTCACACTACAGGCGACACTCATCTATATCTTAATCATTTAGAACAGGCAAAACTGCAACTGGGCCGCACCCCTCGCCCACTACCTACGATTAAGATTAATTCCGACGTAAAGAGTCTCTTCGATTTTCGATATGAAGATTTTGAACTTGAAAATTATAATCCGTGGCCACACATATCAGCCACTGTTTCGGTATAAACTATAATATGAGAATAAACATTATCGCCGCCGTTGCCAACAATCGTGCTATCGGTTATCAGAATAAATTACTGTATTGGTTGCCCAATGACCTTAAACGATTTAAAGCTCTCACCACTGACCACACCATAATCATGGGGCGCCACACTTTCGAATCTTTGCCAAAAGGTGCACTACCAAAGCGGCGCAACGTAGTACTTAGTCGTACAAAGACCTTTTTCCCAGGTTGCGACTGTTATTCATCACTGGATGAAGCACTAAAACATTGCTTACCCGATGAAGTTATCTATATAATTGGTGGTTCGAGTGTTTACAAACAAGCCATAGATAAGGCAGACCGTTTGTGCCTCACAGAAATAAACGACACCCCTGCTCAAGCAGACGCATTCTTCCCACCATATGATAATTGGAAAATTGAAAAAAAAGAAAAACATGGTATTGACGAAAAGCATAATTATGAATATGCGTTCGTAGATTACATAAAAAAATGAATGATAACGTTTCAAAAGCATATTAATGTCCAAAAAACAATCAACCGCAAACCTATTCCATTGAGATAAGTTTGCGGTTTACATGCTTTTAAAACACTTTGTTATTTGTTTTCACTTATAAATCATCATCGTCGGGTTCGGCCTCATCATCCACTGGCAAATCCACAATTGGCAATTGACGGTTAATGGCAGCATTAAATGAAATAATTGTCTCACTGCGCGAAAGACCCAACGGCTGCAACTTGTCATGAATGATATTAAGCAGATGATGATTGTTTATTGCATATATTTTAATAAACATATCAAAACCTCCCGTGGTATAGTGGCATTCCACAACCTCTGGAATTTTCTTCAATTCTTCTGCCACATGGTCAAATTTCTCTGGCTCTTTGAGATATAATCCAATATAGGCACAAGTTTCATAACCAATCTTTTCAGGATCGATTACGAACTGTGAACCCTTGAGTATACCAAGATTTGTGAGTTTCTGAATACGTTGGTGGATTGCAGCACCACTCACATTGCAAGCGCGTGCCACCTCAAGAAATGGGATACGGGCATCCTCTGCAATAAGGCGAAGAATTTTCTTATCCAATGAATCTAAACTGTGATGTGCCATTATAATTTTAATTTTACTGCAAAGGTATAATAAAACATCGATATTTGCAACAAATTAAATGTTTTTTGTTATAATTTGATATACATGGATATATGTTGTAATCTGAATTTGCGTCTACCTTTATCGTAGTTAGGGGTAATATGCCACCCTACAGCAAAAACTTTATACCTCGCTACGAAGATTAGATATTTTAACAGGACACGGTGGATTCAACAATCAAGTGCAAAATTGTGTACCTTTGCTCCGAAGTTAATTGTTTGTACTTCACAATGCAAAATTAATTAATCTTTAGGAGACAGCAGTCTCCCTCTTTTGTCTTATTGCATTGCTTGTCGTTTCCTGCTGTTATGGGGGCTGCGAGCCCTCAAGTCAATCGGTGTTTTCTGGTATAGATTATTAAGTCTTACCAATATCAAGAAATTGCACTTCTATATTGAACTTGCTCCGATTCATTTACTTTATTTATTTCTTTTGCACATTTTTAGTTTCCAGTCAATCCAGTCCATGTCTTGACTAAATTTTCATAAGGAAGATGTGTTGCATGAAATCATTTTGTTACTTGCCATTGTCGATATAAACAGTCGCAGCAACAATATAATTTCTTAATAAAATATAGGGATTATTACATACTCTACGATCAAATTTTACATTCGATCATAAGTCGGATATTATAGAATTCTGCGGAAAGACGGGGATTCGAACCCCGGAAACCCTTTAGGGGTTTACACGCTTTCCAGGCGTGCCTCTTCAACCACTCGAGCATCTTTCCTCAATTTTTATGCAAAAGTATATTTTTTCCTTCGATTATGTATGAAATATTCTTTATTTTATATTTCTTTAAGGGATATTCCAAATACTCGCATCACATTTATATTGGTACTCCGCGCGATTTTGCATGGTTTGACACCATAAATCTCTGCTATTTTCTCTAATATAAACCCAGCGTATGCACTCTCGTTGCGCTCACCACGGTGTGGCACCGGCGTCATGTATGGGCTATCCGTCTCTATCACCAATCTGTCTAATGGCACGACAGCATGCAAGACTTCTGGCAAATGACTGTTTTTAAAAGTAAGTACACCGCCAATACCTAATACGAAACGGTCAAAAGACAACAACTCTGCAGCTTCTTTCTCATTACCCGTGAAGCAATGAAACACACCACCTGGCAAATCCTTCTCATATTTACGCAATATTTTCACCATTTCATTTTGAGCCTTACGACAATGTATCATCAATGGCAATTTAAATTCAACAGACCATTTCACTTGTTCTTCAAAAACTTCAAGTTGCTCTTTCTCAAATTCACGACTCCAATAATAATCCAGACCGACCTCACCAATTGCGATAAACGGATGCTCTACTTCCAATCGCTTGTGCATCTCTGTCAACACTTCCTTATAATTAATATTCACCTCCTCTGGATGCAAACCAATCATTGGGAAAGTAAAGTCAGGATACTTATTATATACATTCAGCACACTGTTTATCGAGTTCAAATTTATCGATGGCAAAAAAACCCCAGCCACGCCAGCAGCCTTGGCACGTGCTATCACTTCAGGTAAATCATCCTTGAATTCATCACCATCAAGATGGCTATGTGTATCAATAAAACTCTTCATACGTACATTTTTAGTCTTACGGGTGTAATAGACCACCCCTAGTTTACGACATTCGTCGACCATCACATCACGAGACTCTTTTTCATAATAACTCTCTATCTGATTCCACAATGACAACAACACAGTATCTGCATTTGGTCGCAATGACTTGACATCATTTGCAGCCATCAGAGTACGTGTCTGCAAAGATTTTTGCCGCTCATATGTATCCTTAAAAATATCATAATGAGTTGATACCATTCCGATGGTGGGGTTATATATTGGACGTCCTCCCTTTTTCAAACGGGCTTTCTCTCCTTCAACAACTTTCATGCCCCATTCTATCAAACTTTCAGCATTCTTCACCTTTGGCAATAACGTGGAATCTGTAGGCAATCCATATAAAGAGAGATTTTGCTTTCTTATTTCCCCACGTTCTACAGAAAGAAACAACACTTGGAGAAAATGGCTCACATACATCAACGCCTTGTGCTGGAGCTTATCAATAGTCGATGAATTTCTTATCTGAGCTTGCACACAAATCTTATACTGCTGACAAGCAGTAAAGAGTTTATCATAAGCAGATTGTGCCTGGTTTAACGTTTTCCAGTCGATAAAACGACTTCTAACCGTATATATTTCGTTATTATCCAGCACCATCTTCAGCGCCTTCAACCGCGCGGTGTCAGTATTTGGTAGTCTTCTGTATGGCATAATATCAATACTTACGTTTCATCATCATAGATGCATATTCCATAAGTTCCGACTTACGTTCTTCACCAACATTTACAGCATCAATGTATTTTCTGCTTTGTTCGAAATAATATGCTATTTTCTCTATAGCCATTTTGTCAATACCTATTTCATTATAAAGACGAGTAACGGCAGCAATTTTATTCTTTACATCAAAATTCCTTGCGTTAACCCATTTGGTCAATTCTGCACGCTGCTTATCATTGGCATGGTTGAATGCGTTGATAAGCATAAATGTCTTCTTATTTGAGGTAATATCACCACCGATAGCTTTGCCAAATATTTTTGTGTCACCATAAACATCCAAATAATCATCCTGCAACTGGAAAGCCAATCCTATCTGTTCTCCAAAACGATACAGATTGTTTGCGTCATCTTCAGGAGCATCAGCGAGTATTGCACCTATTTTTATTGCACAAGCCAGAAGTACACTTGTCTTCAGGCGTATCATCTCTATATATTCATCCTCGGTTACATTGCTGCGGTTCTCGAAATCCATATCATATTGTTGCCCATCACCTATTTGCAAGGCTGTCTCTGTAAATATGTCCAGAACACACCTCAGCTTATCAGGATTACATTGTACCATGTAATAATAAGCCAAAACAAGCATGGAATCGCCACTCAAAATGGCAGTATTGGCATTCCACTTCATGTGCACCGTCTGATGACCACGCCGCAATTCCGCATTATCCATCAGATCATCATGCAACAATGTATAGTTGTGATAAATTTCAAGAGCACATGCCGACGAAAGAATGGATTCAGGATCGTCCTTATATAAATTATATGCAATCAGCATCAAAGTCGGGCGGATACGTTTACCACCCATAGACAACACATATTTTATTGGGGCGTAAAGCGATTCCGGTTTACGCTCATAAGCCAAGTTGTCAAAAAATTCATTTACTTTATTCAAGATTTCATTTGCTGTCAACATAATGATATTTTTATAATTTAAATTAATTGGAATAGAATACCTGAGTAACATCGGCATAATTAGCCACGCTTTCACCATTACCCACAATAATATTCCGAGCCATATCGTCTAGCATTTCATCATTTTTATTTTTATTTATATTTTGTCATGGTTGGCATATTCAAACCCTACAAACAATAGAGCGGGAACTAGAATCAATCCAAGCAAAAATTCTGAGATCCGCTTGTTTTCGATATTAGCTATATCTGATTTTATAATTTCCATTTATCCATTAATAAGCCATTTTGGCAACATCTAACAAATGAGCCACATGACAATATTTTAAGTACTTTTCCGTTATACAAACGAAATAAATGCAAAAATAGCATAGATATTTGGAAAAAGCAGTATCTTTGCCAATAAATTAGTAAAATTACATGAAAAAAGTCGCTTTATCTCTCCTATTAACGCTTTTTGCGACTATCATTATGGCTCAGGAGAGCCAGACAGAATATAATTTCCTACGACTGCCCGTTAGTGCTCATGCAGCAGCTCTCGGTGGCGACAACATTACAATAATCGAAGACGATGCTTCGATGATATTCAATAATCCTGCACTTTTGTCATCAGTGAGCGATAATACCATCTGTCTCAACTATATGAATTATATGTCTGGTGCTAATACTGCCAGTGCATCATACAGCAGAATAATCAAGGAATGTGCTTCAGTTTCGGCTTCAGCACAATTCATAGACTATGGTAAGATGAAAGAAGTCAACGAAAATAATGTGCAGACAGGAGAATTCTCTGCCAAAGACATTTCAGTTGCCGGATATTTCTCATACATGCTCACAGACAGACTTGTTGGTGGCATTACAGCCAAGTTCGTTACATCATACATCTGTAATTATAATTCGCTCGCCATGGGCGTAGACTTGGGCTTCAACTATTACGACTCAGACAAGGAATGGTCGCTGTCACTAGTGGCAAAGAATCTAGGCGGACAGCTCAAGGCTTATAATGACACGTATGAAAAGATGCCAATAGATGTACAGTTAGGAGTCAGCAAACGACTCACAAACACACCATTCCGTTTCTCTGCCACACTTGTAGACCTGAATCACTTAAAATATAAATTTATCAATCATGTTGTTATAGGTCTTGACGCCATGCTTTCACAAACTATTTGGGTTGGTGCCGGATACAACTTCCGTCGGGCCAATGAAATGAAAATAATAAACAGTGATAACGAAGAAAGTAGCCATGGCGCGGGTGTTTCATTGGGTGCAGGAGTCAATCTTGACCGGTTCCACCTCAATCTGGCATACGGAAAATATCACGTTTCCAGTTCATCACTTGTCATCAATGTTGGTTACAGTTTATAATAGATATGAAAAAAATTACAATAGCAATCGATGGATTCTCATCATGTGGCAAAAGCACAATGGCAAAGGATCTTGCACGTGAAATCAATTATGTGTATGTAGACACAGGGGCAATGTATCGCTCTGTCACTTTGTACGCCCTGCGTCATGACATCTTCAATGCAGACGGTACAATTAAGATTAATGAATTGCAAAGCGCAATGCATGATATCAATATTAGTTTCAAATTTAATTCAGAAACAGGCCACCCTGACACATATCTTAATGGTAAGCTTGTAGAAAAAGACATCCGTACACTGGAAGTATCCAACCATGTGAGCCCTATAGCGACATTACCATTCGTACGCAAGGCCATGGTGGCACAGCAACAGAAGATGGGTATCCAAAAAGGAATTGTGATGGATGGCCGGGACATTGGAACCACAGTGTTCCCCGATGCGGAACTCAAAATATTCGTTACTGCGAGTGCCAATGTTCGTGCCCAACGTCGTTTCGATGAACTTAAAGAAAAAGGAATACCTGCCAACTTTGATGATATTAAAAAGAATGTAGAGGCTCGTGATTATATCGACACACACCGCGAAATAAGTCCCCTACACCGTGCCAACGATGCTATTGTACTAGACAACAGTAACATGACAATAGCAGAACAAAAAGAATGGTTAATGGAGAAATTCAGAATAAAAATCTCTCCTACCTCTCTCAAAAAGGAGAATGCCGAACATAATGAATAATATGGACAATAAATAATTGAGAATTATGATTACACTTAAGATTGAGATTCAATCATACAAGCATATCATAATTCCAATTTCCAAATTTACTTGTATTGTTTGATTTCTTGTTCCCCTCTCATTGCACTCAATGCATTGAGTGCTAAAGCCGTCAATTCATCTTCACCGGCATAAACATATATAGGAGCAATAAACGCTACCCGCTCTGTAATACGTGATGTAACATATTCACTATTGGCAATACCTCCTGTCAATAAGATAGCATCCACCTTGCCGTATAACACTGGCGCTAAACTGCCAATGGACTTTGCTACCTGATAGATCATTGCATCGAGAACCAATTCTGCCTTTTTATCTCCCTCTTTGATGCGTTCCAATATTGTAGCCACATCATTCGTACCAAGATGAGCTAACAGTCCGCTACCACGTGTTACATATTCTATCATTTGCTTGTGAGTATACTTTCCACTGTAGCAAAGGTCTATGAGTTGTCCCACTGGCAATGTACCAGACCGTTCAGGTGAAAACGGCCCTTCACCTGTCAACGCATTGTTGGCATCCACAGCTCTTCCATTCCTATGAACAGCTAGAGATATGCCACCACCAAGATGACAAGCAATCAGATTCAAGTCTTCATACCGCATGCCATGCTCCTTTGCGAACCTCCTTGCTATGGCCCTTTGGTTTAATGCATGCCATATAGTGAAACGAGGCATTAATGGCGAGCCACTAATCCTTGCAATGTCGTCAAGTTCATCCACCACTCCAGGATCTGCCATCAACGCAATGCAATTCGGCAAACGTTTTGCCAGGTTTGCAGCAATCATTGAGCCTAGATTGCACGCATGTCTGCACATAGCGTTTTCTGTCTCTTTCAGTAGTTGATTGTTTATCTCATACACACCCCCCTCAACGGGTTTAATCAAGCCACCTCTACCCACAATCACATCAAAATCAAACGGTATAAGATCATTTTTTAATGTGTCAATGACCAGTTGCAATCTATAATCGAACTGCGCCATCGCATCTGGGAAATGTGCCAAGTCAGCAGGACTATGCCTGATCGTATTGTGCATGAAAAGCGAATCATCATGAAACACACCTATTTTGGTCGATGTAGACCCGGGATTTATTGCCAATATTCTCATAAAAATATATTTAACACGAATGACAATGAATAATAAATGTTAGAATGTATATTCAATTTAACCTTTATCATCATCCTTATTTTTCATTTCAAACATTAACCAGTGCCATTGCAAGGCTATAAAACTTTGTTCTTACACTGTCACTTCTCGAGGGAAGCACCACTGGGCACATCGGCCCCATCAACATGCCAGCTATCTCGGCATGGGCAAACAGCGTAGCCGATTTATAGAAACAGTTTGCCGCCTCTATATCCGGAAACAGCAACACATCTGCATCACCGTCTATCTGAGAATGAATACCTTTCACATTCATGCTCACCTTATCACACGACACACGCACGTCCAGAGGACCGTCAACTATAGCATTCCCGAATTCACCATTAGCACACATCTTAACGATTTCCGTATAGTCTATTGTTATAGGAAACTTTGGATTTACTTTCTCTGAGCAATGGATAAGTGACACACGTGGTTGCTCTATTCCAAACCTGTGACACACATCCACTGCATATTTTATCATCTCTACACGTTGTACCAAAGTTGGATTAGGTATCACAGCCGCATCTGAGAAAAATAACAATTTGTTATACATTGGTACATGCATCACTGTGAGATGGGTCAATATCCGTCCTTGCTGTAACAACCCATGTTCCTTGTTCAAAACAGCTTTCAATAAATTATCCGTATTGATAATACCCTTCATCAGTATATCTGCCTTACCTTCATGAATCAAATCTATTGCCCGTCGGGCTGCATTGTCCAAATCCGGTTCATCCACAATATTAATATAACGTTCGGCATGCTCCAACTCCATAAACCTACATAAACGCTTACCATCTCCCACCATAATAAACTCAGCCAAGCCCTCTCTTAACGCTCTTTTCACTGCTGCAAAAGAATTGTCATCATAACCACATACCAAAGCCACCCGCTTGCGGTCAGCATTTTTTTTTAGGTGTTCTGTCAATTGACTAAAGGTACGTATTGCTTCCATTATTTGTATATTTATGTGGCAAATATATAAAAAAGTTTGTACACTGATAATTTTTTGTGAAAAAATATTTATTCCATAATCACTTTTTACTAAAAAGTATATCAAACTTAAATGAAGTATATATTCAGCGAATATATAAATCATATTGAAATTAAACCAATGTTGGTCACAATCTTTTTATAAACAACTATAAAATCCCGATACTCACGGAGAGTATCGGGATTTTATTTATCTTAATTCATATACAGAATTAATCGTTTGTCTTTGAACAGTCGTTGAATGTAGAAACACGGTTGAACTCTACCTGCTCAAAGAGCTTGTCAGTAGCACCACAACCCTTAGTCGTCAGACGGTCAGCAGCAATCTTGTACTTTTTCACAAGAGCTACCTTTACTGCCTCAGCGCGAGCTTCAGAAAGTTTCTGGTTAAGTTCAGCGCTACCCTCTGGAGAAGCATAACCCTTAATTTCAACGTTTGCCTCAGGATGATTCTTCATGTAAGAAGAGATGAGCTCAATTGGTGCATACTGTGCAGGATCGATAACGCTCTTGCCCTGACGGAAGAGAACTGTAGGCTGCAAATTTGTAGCTGTAGCAGGCTTAACATACTTAGGCTTCTTATTGCATTCGTCAAGAGCTTCCTGAAGATCAGAAATTTTCTTGTCCTTAGCAGAAAGTTGAGCATCCTTGTCATTCAAGTTACTACGCAGACTGTTGATCTGAGCATTCAATCCATCAAGTTCTGATTGGTCACGAAGCTGAGCAATTTTGAAGTTGTGTGTACCGTTAGAGTTACCAAATTTGTAAACGAGACCAGCATTCAACTGAACCGAACTCTTATTGATATTGTACTGTACACCATCATAGCCATTGCCATTGAGAGCCCAAATCATAGCTGGCTCAATGTAGAACTGCCAAGCCTTCGCCTTGCCCAAATTGAAAGCAAAATCAATAGCAGCCTTAGAAGTCAGATTGTCATGATTATTTCCTTTGAATACAGTATTATTCGAATTCCCGAAAATATGACCCCAACCGAAACCATAAAGTGCGGTAACCTCGAATGAACGTGGCTCACCAAGATAACCACCAAACCAATTGCTCAGATTCACAGTACCCAGCAAAGATGTGTTAAGTGAACGAACAGTTGTTCCTGTAGAAGAAGATGGCTTATTTGAAAAATAAGCGTTGCTCTCAGCAGCGAGTCCAAATACTGGAGTAAAATTACGGCCAATACGAAGACCTGCATTTGGATTTAAATTTTTCATCCAGCTGTAACCAGTTGCCTTTGTTGCAAGACCACCATTAACACCGATGTAAAAATTATCAAATGTTTTGCTTTCTGTAACAGTTTGTCCAGAAGCAGATACTGCCAACGTTGCGGCAGCGAACAATAACACTAACTTTTTCATGTCTCTCTAAATTAATTTTATGAATTATATATTAATAAAAACATTATCCATTTACAATTTATGTGTGCAAAGTAATAAAATAATATTGGAATGGCCAAATTAATATGACGAAAAAAAATGTTTTAAAACACATTTGAGGAAATTTATAACATTTATATTTATATTTCAACAAGTTCTGAAAGTTTTTATAGCTTGTGTAAGAAAAAACAAAACTAAAAAACTAAAAAACTTAAGAACAAAAAACTAAAAATCATATCTTTTTAGTACCTTCGCCGTATGAAACGAATAATTCTTATTACAGGAGGACAGCGCTCGGGCAAGAGCAGTTATGCAGAGAAGCTCGCAATGAGCCTTACTGAGAATCCTGTATACATGGCCACGGCACATATCTGGGATAATGAATTCAGGCAGCGTGTGGAAACCCACAGACAACGACGCGGCAAAAACTGGACAAATATTGAGGAAGAGAAATATCTGAGCCGGCACAATATATATAATAAGGTGGTGGTGATAGATTGTATAACTCTGTGGTGTACCAATTATTTCTATGACCGTCAGAAAACGGAATGGGAACAGCCAAACGTAGATGATGCACTAAAAGAGATTGAAGACGAATTTGACAGGTTCACCAGTCAAGAAGCCACATTCATATTCGTAACTAACGAGATTGGCAGTGGAGGCGTGAGCGATAATGTAACACAACGTCGATTCACAGACCTTGAGGGATGGATGAACCAACATGTGGCTGCACATGCCGATGAAGTAATATTTATGGTAGCAGGAATACCGGTAAAAGTAAAATGAGAAAATTTAATATTACAGAGCCTTCGCAGGCAATGCGTGACGAAATACAAGACAAAATTGACAATCTGAACAAGCCAAAAGGTTCACTCGGAATGTTAGAAGATTTGGCTATGCAGATATGCTTGGCGCAACAGACGCTCAATCCCACCCTGCAACATCCATGCCATCTACTGATGGGCGGTGACCATGGAATAGAACGTGAAGGTGTGAGCGTGTCGCCTCGTGCCGTGACATGGCAGCAAATGATAAACTTCAATAATGGAGGTGGCGGGGTAAACATTTTTTGCCGACAACACGGATTTCATTTGCGTATTATTGACATGGGTGTAGACTACGATCTCTCAGTACATTCATCAATAATAAATCGCAAAATAGACTGGGGCACACGTAACTTTCTGCACGAGGCGGCAATGAGCAAGGAGCAATTCAGTCAAGCCATAGATGCTGGCGCGACACTTACTGACGATTGCCACGATGAAGGATGCAACATTCTTTGCATAGGTGAAATGGGAATCGGTAACACATCCCCTTCAAGTATATGGATGAGTATATTCGGAAACATTGCTCTTAATGAGTGTATCGGTGCCGGCTCAGGGCTCAATGATGCGGGTATAATACACAAACAGAAAATTCTGCATGAGGCTGTGAACAATGCTGACTGCAAAACAGACGAAGATGTGATAAGATATTTCGGCGGTTTCGAGATGGTTGGCGCAATCGGTGCCATGATGCGGGCTGCAGAACTTGGGATGATGATAATGGTTGATGGGTTCATAATGTCTGCTTGTATGCTGGCAGCATCCAGAATATATCCACGAATTCTTAACTATGCCATCTTCGGACATTGCGGGGATGAGGACGGACACCGACGAATGCTCCAGCTGATGAATGCCCGACCACTTCTGAATCTAGAATTGAGACTGGGTGAAGGAACAGGAGCACTCTGTGCTTATCCAATTATAGAAAGTGCTATACACATGATTAACGAAATGAACAATTTTAAAGATGCAAATATCGATAAATACTTCTAAATGGTATGACCGTATATGGGCGGCATTTATTTTTTTTACACGACTTCCGTTCTGGAGACTACACCAACCACCAAAGGAATGCTTTGAAACGGTCGTAGAACATTGGCCACTTGTGGGCTGGTTTACTGGGGCAATAATGGCTTCC
>OBMA010001112.1_pt1 | contig 16399 bp, 12 predicted proteins | sample 1539141 | NCBI WGS metagenome assembly OBMA01 (sample SAMEA3991484, study PRJEB22521) | metagenome | biome: anthropogenic terrestrial biome; feature: sewage plant; material: raw primary sludge | place: Sweden | collected 2012-09-26 | reverse complement strand
CTACAGTCATGAACATAATACTCAGGACTATACCTTTACCAAAAAATCTTTTCATTGTTTCTATTTATAAATATACTTATGTGATTTACCATTTTTGTCCTTCACGATATATACTCCTGAAGGAATATTTTCTTTTCCTGTAAAACAAGCCGTTATGCAGACAACATGACCTTGTGTATCATAAATTGTAGCAGGATTATTTAGGAAGCTTTCTAATGACAAAACCTTATCAATAGAAGTTGCTAGAAGATCATTTTTGAAATTGAAAGACACACTGCCATCACTATTCTGAGTGATATTGGTTATAGACTTTTTCATATAATACGATCCGTCAGTATTTACATTATAGATGTTTGCTGATGGTATAGATGTCGTCGTCAGACTGTCATTTGCACCATAAGGATAAGCATCATTAGCAAGAGAATAGACATTACGTAAATTATCTGCAGGAATTAGAGTCATTCTTGGATGTAGGCTATCTATATTGAGGGTATTATCAAACCAATCCTGTTGTGAGTAATCAACATGAGTTACAAGCAAGCCGGCGCCTGGAAGTGAAGCATCCCAATTGACTAATTGTCTATTTTCCAAAAGGTAATATTCATTTTTGTCATTATCATTATAGATGACGTATGACTGTCCTCCATCACTGAGTGCTCCCACATGATCTATCTTCTGATTATTAACCAATTCTATTGGATTTAACCATCCACACCACCACTTCTCATAACTAGTGTATCCTGCCGGTTGAAAACCACCATCGTTGTAACTTCCATAGTCAAGAATATCCCAATCTTTCATGCCAAAAACCTTATTATTGACAGCATCATACATATCAGGCAATTCAAGGCAATGTGAAAACTCATGGCATATAGTTCCTATGCCAGATAAATTCTTCACACTGGATTTACCATCACCAGAAAGTTCATTACTACAAGCGTAATTATCAATAAGTACTCCATCAAGAACAAGGGGATTTTCTGAATCATAGGACAACAGATTCCATTTGTGAGGCCATATCGTTGATTCCGGAGCGTTTTCATTCTCACCATAGCCCGCATACAAGATATAAACCATATTCACTGTTCCATCCCCTTCCCAATCATATTTTTTATAATCAACAGAATTATCTGCAGCCTTACATGCTTCAACAACCATTTCATTAGGGCGAATATCTGAACCATCAAAATTATCTCCGTAATAGGATTCAGGTTTGGATACAGTTACCGGTCCGACAACGTCGAAACTAATATCAAAAGCCCCTGAACTTTGAGCATAGAAGTAATCAGCTACACTACCTTTAAATTTTCCCTTATCATAGCCTTTATAGTTGGCTATGCTGTCAAATGTTGGGCGAAGATCAACTTCACTGAATTTCACATCAGAAAACTGGGTTAGAATAATCAATCCCTTTTTAATTCCCGAAAATGAATAACGGGGTTCTGTCTCTGTTGTAGGGGCTGCTAATTTTCTGTATATAGGTTTAGCAGCTGCTGCAGATGATTTTAAACTACTTAAAGTATTTAGGAACTGAGTCTCAGCCTCTGAGCGATTATCCGGATCATGAGCAAGTAGAGAAGAAATGGTTTCTGAGAATCCAAATTTATTCGCGTAATAATAATTATTATCATTACTGTTTTTAAGAACAGTAAAGCCATCAGTTGTTACAAAATAATGGTAATGTTCATCACCACTATTCATTAGAGTTAAAACAGACCCATCGGACTGTTTTACAACCGTCCAAGTCCTTTTGGCGGGTATTGAAAATAAATTCAATACAACCAATAGCAAGATTGATAGAATAAATGTACGTCTCATATTTATATATATGTATATATGTTACAAAAGTACATTCAAAAAACTTATTTTCAAAATAATTATCCATTTTTATTTCAAAAGAAACTTTTTTTAGTACTTTTGTGCATAATTATTAAGCGTATAAATGACAGAAGGAGTAAAAACAGGGCTATCTATTCTCATCCCTACATACAATTTTGTGTGTAAGGAACTTGTGGCCATTCTGCATCAACAAGCTGAGACTCTTCTAAATTCAGAATCCGAAGAACCTTTCGACTACGAAATTATCGTTGCTGATGACGGGTCTATCAATCAAGATACCATAGAGCAGAATCAAGATATTAACACCATATCCAATTGTAGATATATCGTCTGCGAAAAGAATAGAGGACGTGCCGGTATTAGAAATTACTTAGCAGAAATATCACAATATGACCGTTTGTTATTTCTTGATAGTGACATGAATATCTGTAACGATGAATTTCTAAAACGATACATCGATTATCATGAGAAGGATGTTGTTGACGGTGGCATAAAAGTCTGTGATAAGGATGAATGTCATACTTCAAATCTCAGATATAAATACGAGAAATCGTCAGAATCAAGATTTTCTGCCGAAAAACGCAATGATGACAGTAACCATAACTTTCACACAGCTAATTTCTTTATTTCACGGAAGATCATGCTCTCCTATCCATTCGACGAGAGATTCAATAAATATGGTTATGAGGACGTATTGTTTGGTAAAACACTTGAAGAACATAAAATAGCCATCACCCATATCGACAATCCTGCCCTTTTTGATATTTTCGAGGATAATGTATCTTTTATTGCCAAAACTGAAGAAAGTTTAAGGACTCTATATCAATTCAGAGATGAGCTACAGGGCTATTCTACTATACTAAACTTTACTGAAAAACTACGAAAGTATCACTTACTTTGGACAGTTAAACTACTCCACAAAGTACTAGGACAATATGAGAAAAGAAATCTCATTGGAAATAATCCTTCTCTTGTATTTTTCAACTTATATAAACTGGGATATTATTTATCATTAACTAATCAATAATACAATGAAGAGATTCGCTTTTAAAATGTTCCTGAAACCAGGATGTGAAAAAGAGTATGCTAAACGCCACGCAGCGATTTGGCCAGAGCTAAAAAAAATGATTAAGGATGGAGGTGTTCAGAATTATTCTATTTATTGGGATAAGGATACCAATATTTTATTTGCTTATCAAGAGGTCACCGGTGAGACCAACTCACAAGACACGACCAATGTGGATCCAATAACACAGAAATGGTGGGATATGATGGCAGATATTATGGAGGTGAACCCAGATAACTCTCCTGTAACAATACCTATCGAGGAGTTATTTCATTTGGACTGACTTCAGTACATATAAAACAAACAAAGGGGGCATCACATTGATATGCCCCCTTGTTTGTTTTGTTTTATATATTACTTGATGGCTGCCAGTGCGGAATCATAATCTGGCTCAGTTGTTATCTCTGGAACCAATTCCGAATAGATAACCTCACCTGCAGGATTAATCACAACAACAGATCTGGCAAGCAGACCAGCCAGTGGACCGTCTAACATTAAAACGCCATATTCCTCTGAGAACTTATTGTCACGAAAATCACTCAAAGGAATAACATTCTCAATACCTTCAGCAGTACAAAATCTTCCCTGGGCAAATGGTAAATCCTTACTTATTGCCAGTACAACAGTATTATCCTTACCAGCTGCCAGTTGATTAAACTTGCGCACAGAGGTTGCACAAACTGAAGTATCCAAGCTTGGGAATATATTCAATACAATGAACTTGCCTGCATAGTCGTTCAACGAACTATTTGACAGATCACCTTTTACTAATGTAAAGTCAGGAGCCTTAACACTTGGTGTTATAAATGTTCCGTTTAGCTTTACTGCGTTTCCTAAAAATTTTGTTTCTGACATAATCATTATTATTAATTTGTATCGATTACAAATATATAAACATTATTATTATCAGCAAAATTATTTTAGTTTATTTAAGATAATCAACGTCTATTCACAGAAAAAGTCCCTGACAGAATCTGTCAGGGACTTTTTAATATTATTATAAAGTGGAAATAATGCTTTAGAAGAACAAGTAGCGGTTATCCACAACCTTTGCCTTGATATATAATTCTTCAGCAAAACGACCAGCCATTTGCATAGCTTTCTGTGTCAACTCCTGCTCTTCTTGCTTATCGTTAAACTTCGCAGCAGTCTTTGTCTTGTTAACAACTTGGAACATATAAACTCCGGCAAGACCTTTAACCGGTTTCTTGCAGAACTGACCAGCCTTTGTTGCATATACAGCACCGCTAAGAGCAGGTTCATTTGCACCTGTTGATGCTACAAAAGTAGGAGCAGAGAATGTGACCTGGCCAACATTAGATACAGTAGCACCCTTTGATTGAGCAGCAGCTATACTGTTAACACCTTTATACTTATTCATGATGTATTCAGCCTTCTTGTCTTTCTTAACCTCTTCAGTCAACTGATCCTTTACATCTTCTAAAGATCTGTAACCTTCAGGATGAACCTTTGTCATCACGAGTACGAGTAGATGATCGTTATCACCACATTCATACAATTGAGAAATGTCACCTTCCTTAGCGTCGAAAATCCATTTCATTGCATCATGTGTGCTATGGATTCCAGCTACATAATGTTCAGAGTTGAACAGATCCTTATGTTCTTGAACCTTATAACCAAACTTAGCTGCATTAGCTTCCAATGACTTAACTGTCTGGCACTGACTTACAAACTGACTAAACTTATTAAAGGCATCAGAATAAGTCTTCTTAGAGAAGTCGAATGTACGTTTGATAACAGCTGCATCATATTTATTAATCATAGCCTTACGATCAACAACCTGCAGAATTACATTACCTGAAGTGAACGCCAAGTTCTTTGTTTCATTAACACCCAACTCATTCATTGTTGCCAAATAAGTCTTTGTATCATTATCGAAAGAGGCAGAACGCTCATACTGAGCTGTTGTCAACCACTGTTTAGCACCGTCCTGGCCGTATTTCTTTGCCAAAGCCTCGAAATCAGCACCAGCATTCAATGCTGTATATATACTGTCAGCAGTCTTACGGGCTGCGTCAACAGTTGCACCACCTACCTGAATCTGACGATACTGGATAGAGTCCGGTTGAGACATCTTAGAAATCAGTTTAATAACATTAAGAGTATTGTCACCTGCATTAACATAAGGACCAACTACCTGGCCAACTGCCATTGAGTCAATCTTAGCTGCTATATCTGTTGGGAAAGCCTTGTCAGAAACAGGAAGACCCAGATAAGTTACGAGAGAAGAAGCTTCACGTGCCACCTTACCGGCATCTTCACCCTTATTCAGACGGCTAGTGAGTCCATTTACATCGCTATATAATTCAGCACGGTCTGATTCCGAAGCACGTACACAGAAATCTACGTATTTGATATCACGAGTTTCAACATACTGTTTGAATTGTTCTTTTTCCTCGTCATACTTCTTTTTGAGATCCTCATCAGTAACTTTGATCTGATTATCATTAACAGAAGCATAAGCGACAGAAGCCAACTGAATGTTGCTTTCTATATTCTTACCATCAAAGTTCATCTTTGCAGATACAGGATTTGAGATAAGACAGTGTGCAAGCAAAGACTGATACTTCTGGGCAAGAGTCTGCTGACGCAGGGTTTTCTCAATGAAAGTCCAGAAATTATAGATCTTTGTATACTGCTCCATTGATTGTGCAGGAAGATTCTTTGATCCGGCTGTCTTATACTCTGTGATGAAGTTATTCAGCATATTCACGTCGAAACGACCAGTTTGTTGGTTACGGAATGGTGTCTGAAGAAGTAATTGGTTTGTACCCTCAGTTAAGATGTTTCTAATTTCATCATCTGTAACTGTCAAGCCCAATTTCTCAGCTTCATTTTCCATCAACTTGGAATTAACATAAGTATTCCACACCTGATCTCTTACTTGATTCAACTCTTCTTCAGTGAGGTTGTCACGATTCTGTTGCATCTTGATGACATCAGAATACTCGTCAACTAACTTCTGAAATTTCTCATAAGAGATTTTATCCCCATAGACTGCACCGATCTGCTGTCTGTCACTGTTACGAGTAGACTCGCAAGAGCGGAACAACTCCTCGGCAATGAATGCGAAAAGGGCCAAACCGATAATTGATATCAGCAATACCCCTTTACTTCTAATTTTTCCTAATGCTGCCATTACTTTTTTATTTTGTTTTATTTTTATTAATCAATAATGTTTTTTTGCCATCAAGCGCACAAAAATACAAAAAATTAAATTAATAGCGACCTTTTTCCTATAAAAAATGTCATTAATCGCTTACTTTTAGCTTAACAAGTACGATTTTCGTGCTTGTTGTATTAATAATTTTAAATTTGTATGTGCCTATCTGTATTATTTCGTTAAGTTTAGGGAAACTTTGGTATTCATGAAGTATTAATCCGCTAATCGTTAGATATTCATCACTTTCAGGCAAATCAAGGTTAAAAAGCTCATTGACTTTAGTAATTTCGAGACGTGCAGACAGTATATATTCATCTTTCCCGATCTCTTTTGCCACATAATTTGAATTATCATGTTCATCCTCAATATCTCCGAAAATTTCCTCTACCAGATCCTCGAGAGAGACGATTCCACTCGTTCCGCCAAACTCATCTACGACCACACCAAGACTTTTATGTTCCTGCATGAAAATTTTCATCAGTTTTTTAGCAGCCATTGTTTCAGGAACAACCGGTAAGGTCCGTATGTATTGTCTCCATTCTTTCTGATGACGAAACATTTCAGAAGAGTGAATATAACCTATCACGTGATCAAGATTCTCTTTATACACAACGATTTTGGAATTACCGCTCTCAATAAATTTATTCTTGAGTTCATCAATACTACAGTCAATATTGACCGCCTGAATCTCAGTACGCGGAACAATACAATCTCTGATCTTTGTATCAGAGAAATCAAGTGCATTTTGGAATATCTTTACATCATCATTCTTATTATCAGAATCACTTGTATTATTGAGACTGCTTTGAAGAAGATAATCCAGATCTACCTTAGAGAATTCTTTTTCTACGGCTGTTTTTTTGATTCTCACCCCCACAAAACGCAACAGGAGTCGTGAAAGGGATGTTATAAAATGTGATATAGGATAAAGAATTACATAACAAATGTAAGCCGGTATCGCAAAGAAAGACATCGTAGAATTAGGATTGATCTTAAACAGCATTTTAGGAAGGAACTCACCTGTCACCAGTACAATAAGCGTGGAGATGATCGTATCTGCCGTCACACGCAACCCTTCGTAATCAGTCAGCCCTGCAAAGATTGTCGTATCCAGTAGCTGCGCCATAAATATACCATAGATTACAAGAGCTATATTATTACCTACCAGCATTGTTGAAACAAAGTGGTTTGGCCTTTTGTAGAAAATGGTCAGCGCTAGCTGCGCTAGTCCGTTTTTCTCTTTCTGCAACTCAGCCAGCATCTTGTTACTTGAGACAAACGCGATTTCCATACCTGAGAAGAATGCAGAAAAGGCAAGTGTGATAATAATTCCGATGATGATAGAAGGTATCATGGCGTTATCTGTTTAGGCTTTGCAGCAAAAGGTTGTACGACCTGTCGCTTTATTGGAACCGACTTAGCCGTATCTGGTGAGGTTGACGGCGTTGTTGATGCCGTCTGTGTGTTATCGCCACCCATATCTGCTGCGGGGAACGCACCTTTTGTATTGTTTACCTTATAATTCGTCATGTGTTCATCACTGATGAAGTTAGCTCCCTGTAACTGTCTGTCGGGAGTTACAACACGTGAGAACTTATGAGAGTACAACTGATGTGTATTCTGATCCCAGAACAACTCTTGGCTGCGGAAAACAAGTCCGTCGTTATTTCTGACATAGACACGTCCACGTAGCTCCCAAAGCTTCTTCTGATCATAATACCACGCAGTATCGGCCGTGATGCAAGCCTGAATATGGAATTTTTCATCAAACTGTTCCAGGAAAATACCCTTTAAGAATGACCATTTGGTAGGGCGCGTATTTGTGTTAACCTCCCAACGTTCACTTACAATACGGTATCTTATTACTCCGGAATCGGATATAAGCGTATTTACGCCATAACTGATCATCATGGCCACAGAGTCGCGTTCATGAATAGCAGGAGCTACATGCTCATTCTCCTGAGAACATGCATACAAAGAAAGAAGCATAACACTCGTCATAAAGCAAAGTGTTATGCTATGGTATTTATATTTTAACTTGTTCGATATTTTAAGAAACATTTGTTTTGAAGCTTATTCTACTTTCCACTTCATAAACCATCGTTCATTGAATGTGATACCGATATTGATACGGAAGTAATTCTCGGTAATCAGATTCTTTGCCGAAGAACGAACCCATTGGCCCGATATGTTAAGAAGAGAACGGTTATTGTATGTATTAATAATAGGAATACCGAATCCGGCACTGACGCTGTATTCTTTCGGTCCATCCTGATTATCCACCTTAATATATGGTGTGGTATATGATACACCAAATCTATAATGTACGCGGTTGAAGAAACTTCTGCTCAATTCATCAGGCACATATTCTCCACCTAAAATAATCTTGTGACGGTCTTTCAGTACATTCTGCAATATATAATATGTACCAGCATCGCTATTGAACATCATCGGGAACTTTTCATTACCCCATTTCTGTAAAGAGTAATCTGCTCCTACGGTCCATTTGTTATTGTGCGTATAAGCCACACCTACGCCAAAAGAATTAGGGATTGACAGACTCAGTCCACCATTCTTTGGATATAATGTAGTATCTGATACGGTTGTTGAAGAATTATTAGATATGATTCTGCAATTTGCCACATCACCAAGTTTATGTCCCAATCCAAATACAGCACCGACTGTCAATGTATTTTCTTTATCCAGGCGGATATCATATTGTGCACCGAGATCTATCTTATAAGAAGTAACGTCCGCAGTATAATACTTTCCAATCGTTTTAATATTATTATCACTGAAATTAGTAACGACTGATTTATAATAATTACCCCATAGATACGAAATATTTGCTCCAAGAGAAAGTTTGTCAAAGAAGCGGTAACCCAGACCGATGTAAGCTTGATGCAAGCCACCGGAACCGGCATACGTACTCGTATAGTATGTAGAATTAGTAGAATTCAGATATTTCGAGGTATAATAATTATAGCCAACATTTGAATATGGAAGAAGTCCAAAACTTACTCCTAGATTCCTTGCAAGTCTGAAAGAAGCTACGACATATTCAAAATCCGAGTTTTTGGCGTTCATCTTGATTCCGTTTTCCTTAAAATTCGTATTTTGAATGGAAACACCAGCATCAAAGATAAAAGTCAGAGAATCGACATTGGCATAGGAAGCTGGGTTCTGAGCGTTCACTTGGTTACGCTGATGCAGACCGTATGACAAGCCATTCATACCGCGGTTGAAGCCCTGTCCTTGCTCTGCCATCACACCGAGGCCGTATTGACTGTAAGGAGAGTTCGTGCCGCTTTGAGCGACCATTGTCAGAGACAAAACTGTGAGCCCAAGCGCACATATTATTCTTTTATACTGATTCATGATTATAATCTAATATTCTGTTTAGTCCATCGGGGACAATAAATTTGTCTGCAAAGATGCTACTTTTTTTCGAATTATGCAAATTTAGACGTGCGCCGCCCGTTAAATAAACCAAAAGTTGTGGATATTTAGTAGTAAAACTGTCAATATACCCGTTAATCTCATATTCTATACCCTTTATGATTCCACTGCGAATTGCAGTTTCTGTATCATACCCCACTTCAGGAACATCACCGTCAGTATCGATAAGCGGTAGTCTGCAGGTATATGCATTGAGTGCATGAAAGCGAATATCCGGTCCGGGGCTGATGTTTCCTCCAAGATATTCAGCCTTAGCGTTTATAAAGTCGTAAGTAACGCATGTACCTAAATCAATCACAAGGATATCTCTTCCCGGTTGTTTATATGCCGCGCCTACTACTGCTGCCAGCCTGTCAGTTCCAAGAGTTTTCGGTGTCGAATAAAGATTTTTGATTGGCACAGGAGTGGTGTCAGTCAATTTCATCATTGGGAACGGTAAGGAATCTATCGCTTTCTGCATATTCACATCAAGATCGACCACAGTCGAATAGATACCTCTGTTGAAAGTAAACCTTTTACAAAACAAAGCGATTTTGGAGAAGTCATTGTTGCTGCAACAGGCTTCTTCCAAAGGCTTTCCGTTGTCATAAGCCAACATCTTAGCGTTCGTATTTCCAATGTCAATAATCAGGTTCACGTTCTAAAAATCACTTACGGGGTGCAAAATTATCGAAAAAAATCGATATAATAGCATGATAAATGCGAAATATGAGTTATTTTTGCACCGTGAAAAGTTTAATTATTGTTTTTAGAGCATCGTTTATCGCAGTTATTTGCCTTTTTTTCATTGGCATAACGCCAGCGAAATCCGCCGAGGAGTCAATGGATTCAGTCGAAGTCGGTTTACTAACATGTTCTCCTCATCAATTGATATACGGTTATTTTGGCCATACAGCCATTCGCTTCCACGATTTAAAAAATGGAGACGACTGGACATTCAATTATGGTATTTTCAATATGCGAATTCCATTTTTCATTCCAAGATTTGTCTTAGGACTGACGGACTATGAGATGGGAGTGATGCCGTACGATGTGTTCTGCACAGAATATGGTCATTTCGGAAGTGGTGTTACTGAGCAGATACTCAATCTGACACTAGAAGAAAAACAAAACCTTTATAATGCGTTAGCAGAAAACTACCGACCCGAGAACCGTGAATATCGTTATAATTATTTCTACGACAACTGTACGACAAGAGCCAGAGATATGATTGAACGATGTATTTCAGGAAAAGTCAGATACAATGATGAGCAAGTAAGCAAAACGACATATCGTAATTTGGTACATGATTGCACCATCATACATCCGTGGACAAGTTTCGGTATTGATCTTGCCTTAGGCGCAAAGTCTGACAGGGAAATCGGCAGAGCACAACAGGAATTTCTTCCCGCACGTCTGTTGCAGGATTTTTCCAGTGCTGTAATCATTGATGCCAATGGTCAAACACGTCCGCTTGTCATGGATACACGTATAGATGTAAAACCGGGGGTTCAGGTTGTGAATACCGCATTTCCATTGAGCCCTACCGAAACTTCTATCATCATCCTCGTTATTACGGTATTCATATCCGTATATGAGTTTTACAAAAAACGTCAGATGTGGATATACGATGGGATTCTCATGTTGACAACAGGACTGGCCGGACTACTCATTACGTTTCTTCTGTTTTCAGAACACCCAACGACCACCATCAACTTCATGTTCCTTGTGTTGAATCCATTTTCACTTGTGTATTTACCTTGCATGATTAAGAAGGCATTAAAAGGGAGAAAAGATCCATTCTTCAAGTGGGCCATTCTGCCAATCATCCTTTTTTATATGGCTCAGGTATTCGGAATTCAACAATATCCGACTGCCATGTTAATTCTGGCATCATGTTTGCTGATAAGATGTGTGTCTCGCAGCATTTTAAAAATCAAAACAGACAAATGAAACATTCATATATAACAGCCTCATTAGTTGCCGTCCTCTCCGTATCGAGTGTTGACGCAAAAGCTGTTAATACGACTCCCCGCCTGGTGGTCAACATCACGATAGACCAGTTGCGAGCAGACTATTTAGAAGCATTTGCCCCGTTGTACACATACAATGGGTTTAAGATGTTACTCTCAGATGGCACCGTCTATACGAATGTATCCTACCCTTTTATACCTATTGACAGAGCCTCTGCTATCGCATCGATAGTCACAGGCACGACACCATATTATAATGGAATCAGCGGCGACAGATGGCTAGACCGTAAAACGCTCAGGCCAGTATTCTGCGTCGACGATGACAATTATTCCGGAATATTCACCAATGAGAAATCATCGGCTGCCAAAATGACATCATCCACATTATGTGATGAATTAAAGATTTCCACAGAAGGCAAAGCCGTAGTTGTTTCTGTTTCCCCCTTCCGTGATGCAGCGGTCATCTCAGCAGGTCATGCTGCCGACGGTGCATTCTGGATCAATGATGAAACAGGTCTATGGTGCAGTTCCAATTATTACATGAAGGAAATTCCCTCATGGCTCACGACATACAATCTATATCACTCTCCGTCAGCAACGATAAAAGACTTGACGTGGAGACCCCTAACGCCCAATATCACATTTAATTATATAACAGGCAAACGGTTTGACAAATCGTTTAAGCATGCCTTTTCAGGCTCGCGCAAGTATCGTGAGCTAAAGACAAGCGGGTGTGTCAACGGCGAAGTGACAGATATGGCACTACAGTGTGTTTCTAACTATTTCATGGGTGACGACGAACGTACGGACATGCTCAATTTGACTTACTATGCCGGTTTGTTCGACGGGATGAGCACGGAAGCCAGCCAGATGGAGATACAAGATACCTACATCCGACTCGACACCGAGATAGGACGTCTGGTGACAGAGCTACATAAAAAGATAGGGGATGCACACGTATTATTTGTTATCACAGGCACAGATTACCAAGGTAAAGAGAATATCGACTATGCTCGGTATAATATTCCGACAGGCACTGTATATATCAATAGAACCGCAAGCCTTCTGAATCTCTATTTCGGTGCTATCTACGGCGAAGGACGATATGTAGAGTCCTGCTTCCGCAATGAAATTTATCTCAACCACGCTTTATTCGAAGCCAAACATCTTAACTTCTCTGATGCCCTTGACAGGGCTCATGAGTTCCTGCTTCAATCAGAAGGAGTAAAAGACGTCTATACATATAACAGACTCATGCTTGGTGAAGGCACAGAGTTGTTTCGTAAAATAAGAAACGGATATAATCCCGACCGCAGAGGTGACCTGCTCGTCAATATCGCATCGGGCTGGCATCTCATCAATGAAGATACTCAGGAAAATTATTCCGTTAATGCTTCACCGTCACAATTTCCTATTATCATATATGGAGCAGGAACCAAGGCTGAAAAGATATCCGCTCCAACGACTATTGACCGTTTGGCACCTACTATTGCCAAAACGATCCATATTAGAGCACCCAATGCATGTTCTGTTGAACCGATTTTTTAACAAGCAAACGTTATAAAAATCGGCGCATCTGTGTGATTATTATACAGTTAAGTTGCAAATAATCAATGGAAATCAATTGGTTACAATTATTTTTTAGTACTTTTGCAACTTAGATCTTAAAGAACAAATAAAAAACTATCAATAAAATGGATTTCAACAAAATTCTAAGTTCCCTTTTCGGGAATAAAGCCACACGCGACATGAAGGAGATTCAGCCTTTAGTCGAGACTATCAAGGCTGCATATCCTGAGATTGCAAAACTTGACAATGATGCTCTCCGTGCAAAGACCAAGGAGATACAGAGTACCATTCAAGAAGCAGCACAAGAAGAAAAAGCAAAAATTGCCGAATTAAAGGCAAAAATCGAAGAGACCCCTATCGACGAACGTGAGTCAATATTTAACAATATAGACAAGCTGGAGAAAGACATCCTTGACATTTATGAAAAGGAACTCAATAAAGCCATGCCTGATGCCTTCAGCATCATGAAGGAAACTGCCAAACGTTTTACTGAAAATGAACAGATTGTAGTTACTGCGACCGACTTTGACCGTGAACTAGCAGCCACAAAAGACTTTGTGACCATTGATGGCGATAAGGCCATCTACCAGAATCACTGGAATGCAGGCGGAAACGACATGAAATGGGACATGGTACATTACGATGTGCAGCTCTTTGGTGGTGCCGTTTTACATCAGGGTAAGATTTCCGAGATGGCAACCGGTGAAGGTAAAACCCTTGTTGCTACCCTTCCGGTATTCCTCAATGCCCTTACAGGCAATGGTGTGCACGTGGTAACAGTCAATGACTACCTTGCTAAACGTGACTCCGAGTGGATGGGACCATTATATGAATTCCATGGACTTTCTGTTGACTGTATTGATAAACATCAGCCAAACAGTGAGGCTCGTCGTAAAGCTTATATGGCAGACATCACTTTCGGTACAAATAACGAATTTGGTTTCGACTACCTACGTGACAATATGGCTGTCAGTCCTGCTGACTTGGTACAGCGTCCTCACAATTATGCCATTGTCGATGAGGTCGACTCAGTCTTGATCGATGATGCGCGTACCCCTCTTATCATCTCTGGTCCAATTCCTAAAGGCGATGATCAGATGTTCGAGGAATATCAGCCGCTTGTTGAGAAACTCGTTGAGGTACAGCGTAAGCTCGCTACTCAGTATCTGGCTGATGCAAAACAAAAGATTGGAAATTCAGAAAAAGCAGTCAACGAGGAAGGCTTCCTCTATCTGTTCCGCAGCCATAAGGCTCTTCCTAAGAACAAGCCTCTTATCAAATACCTCTCTGAACAAGGTATAAAAGCAGGAATGCTTAAGACCGAAGAGACGTATATGGAGAATAATAACCGCCGTATGCCTGAAGCTACAGATCCCCTTTACTTCGTTGTTGACGAGAAACTAAATTCCGTTGACCTCACAGATAAGGGTACCGAATGGTTGGCAAAACAGGTAAACGACAGAAATCTGTTCGTGCTTCCTGATATCACCTCACAACTTTCTGCCCTTGAGAATGAAACAGATCTGACAGATGAACAACGTCTGGATAAAAAAGATACACTACTTGCAAAATATGCAGTACAGAGCGAACGTGTACATACACTCCAGCAGCTTCTTAAAGCATATACCATGTTCAATAAGGATGACGAATATGTTGTCATCGATGGTGAAGTAAAGATCGTAGACGAGCAGACCGGCCGTATTATGGAAGGTCGTCGTTGGAGCGACGGACTCCACCAGGCTGTTGAAGCTAAAGAGCATGTTAAGGTTGAAGCTGCCACTCAGACATTTGCTACCATAACCCTCCAGAACTACTTCCGTATGTATCACAAGCTATCCGGTATGACCGGTACAGCAGAGACTGAGGCAGGTGAGCTCTGGGACATCTATAAACTTGATGTCGTTGTTATACCGACAAACCGTCCTATCGTTCGTAATGATATGAACGACCGCGTATATAAGACGAAACGTGAGAAATATAATGCAGTCATCGATGAGATTCAGAAGATGATCGACGACGGCCGTCCTGTACTTGTCGGAACCACATCTGTCGAGATCTCAGAGTTGCTGAGCAAGATGCTTGAGATGCGTAAGATTCCTCACAATGTACTTAATGCTAAGTTACACCAGCGTGAGGCAGACATCGTAGCTAAAGCCGGTCTCAGTAAGACGGTCACCATTGCTACCAATATGGCAGGTCGTGGTACCGACATCAAACTCTCTCCTGAGGTAAAAGAAGCCGGTGGTTTGGCAATCATCGGTACAGAACGTCACGAGAGCCGTCGTGTAGACCGTCAGTTACGTGGTCGTGCCGGACGTCAGGGAGACCCGGGTTCATCCGTATTCTTCGTCAGTCTGGAAGACCAGTTGATGCGTCTGTTCGCTTCTGAGCGTATCGCAGGCGTCATGGATAAGTTAGGTTTCAAGGAGGGTGAAGTGATTGAAGCTCCTATGATCTCCAAGAGTATTGAGCGTGCCCAGAAGAAGGTAGAAGAGAACAACTTCGGTATTCGTAAACGTCTATTGGAGTATGATGACGTGATGAACAAGCAACGTACCGTGATCTACGAGAAACGTCGTCACGCACTGATGGGTGAACGTATCGGTATGGACATTACAAATATCATCTGGGACCGTGTTGTCAACATCATTGAAAACAACGACTACGAAGGATGCAAAGAAGAGTTCATCGAGATTCTGTCAATGGAAGTTCCATTCACCGAGAGTGATTTTACCAGCAAGAAACGTGAAGATCTTTGCGAGGAGTCATTCCAGATTGCAATGACAGACATCAAACGTAAACTTGAACGTATCAGCACAGTTGCTTGGCCTATCATTAAGAATGTATATGAGACCAATGGCAGTGTATATGAAAGAATTCTTGTACCCGTCACAGATGGTAAGCGTGTTTATAACATCACATGCGATTTAAAGGAAGCTTATGAGTCCTCTTGTAAAAGCGTAATCAAGAATTTTGAGAAGACAATCCTTCTTCATATTATTGATGACTGCTGGAAAGAGAATCTTCGTGAACTTGACGAACTGAAACATAGTGTTCAGAATGCTAGCTACGAACAGAAGGATCCCCTACTGATATTCAAGTTGGAGAGTGTGAAGCTGTTTGACAATATGGTTAACCAGATGAATAATCGCATCGTCACAATCCTGATGCGTGGACAGATACCACAACAACAGCCACAGGATGTTCAGCAGGCAGCTCCTGAAGAGCACACACAGCGTTACGTAGAGAGCAAAACAGACCTCAACGATATAAATAACCCGGCTCAACAGGCAGCAGCAGGACAGGATACCCGCGAGACAGCACAACAGC
>OBMA010001111.1_pt1 | contig 16403 bp, 14 predicted proteins | sample 1539141 | NCBI WGS metagenome assembly OBMA01 (sample SAMEA3991484, study PRJEB22521) | metagenome | biome: anthropogenic terrestrial biome; feature: sewage plant; material: raw primary sludge | place: Sweden | collected 2012-09-26 | reverse complement strand
TCAATTCAGCCAACATCACCGCGCGTGGCACAATCGGAATTTTGCGCGCACGCGCTGCCAGCAATTCAGGATTGTTTTCATCAATTGCGGTCGAGACCACCAATACATCGGCGTTTTGTACATTTTCCTCTGCGTGCCCAATCGCAACGCTCGCACCCAAACTGCGCAGGCGTTTGACATTCGCACTCTCACTGGCATCTGAGCCTGTGACCTTGTAATCCAAGTTGAGTAACACTTCGGCAATGCCGCTCATGCCCGCGCCACCAATACCGACAAAATGAATGTTTTCTATTTTATGTTTCATAACTTGCTTTCCATCGTATTCACACCCGCAACGTCCAAACAGACTTTGGCGACATCCGCCTTAGCATTGGGCTTGGCAACGCTGCGCGCCTGCGTCGCTTGCGCCAGTAAATCCGCGCGCGTCAATCCGCGCAGATAGTCGGCCAGTTTTTCTGCGCTCAATTCGTTTTGCGCCATCAACACACCCGCGCCCGCTTTGACCAATAACTGCGCGTTGGCGGTTTGATGGTCATCCACCGCGTGTGGAAACGGCACGAGCACACTGGCAACCCCCGCGCTGGCAAGTTCGGCCACGGTCATCGCGCCCGCGCGACAAATCACCAAATCGACTTCACTGTATAAATGCGCCATATCATCAATAAACGCACGGCAATCACCCTGCACACCCGCTTGCGCATAGTTGGCGCGCAATTGCTCGATTTGTTTTTCGCCTGATTGATGAATCACCTCAGGACGCACATCTTCGTCAATCAATGCCAAAGCCTGCGGCACCACGGCATTCAAAGCCTGCGCCCCCAAACTGCCGCCAATCACCGCCAATTTGAGTTTGCCACTGCGTCCTGCAAAGCGCGCTTGCGGTTCGGCGATATTGGCAATCACTTGTTTCACAGGATTACCAACCCATTCACCTTTTTCAAACACATTGGGGAAACCCGTCAACACCCGTTTGGCAATTTTTGCCAGTAATTGATTCGACATGCCCGCGATGGAGTTTTGCTCATGCAAAACAATCGGCACACCCATTAATTTCGCCGTCAAACCACCTGGCACGGTGATGTAGCCACCCATGCCGAGCACCACATCGGGGCGCACGCGTTGGTAGACTTTGCGCGTTTGCGCCATCGCTTTGAGCAGGCGAAACGGCGCAAGCAATTTGGTTTGCACACCCTTACCACGCACGCCACCGAACGCCACCGCATGAAATTCATAGCCATGTTGCGGTACCAAACGCGACTCCATCGAAGGATTATCAACCCCACCAGCACCGCCGAGCCACGCGACTCGATGACCTGCATCGCTCAATACCTGCGCCACCGCAAGCCCTGGCATGATGTGTCCGCCCGTGCCGCCTGCCATGATGAGGATGGTTTTAGAATGACTCATACCACTCGTCCTTGTTGCGCGCCTTTGCGCTGATAATCACCGCGTTTGATGCAGCGGTTTTCATAGTCCACACGCAGTACAAATGCCATCGCCAAACAATTGAACAACAAAGCACTGCCGCCATAACTGATAAATGGCAAAGTCAAACCTTTGGTCGGCAACATGCCCATATTGACACCGATGTTGATAAAACTTTGCACGCCCAACCAAATCGCAATCCCTTGTACCGCCAGTGCCTGGAAATTGCGCTCAAACGCCATCGCCTCACGCGCCACCATAAACATTTTGTACACCAGCAAAGTAAACGCCGCTATCACCGCCCACACGCCCAGCAAACCAAACTCTTCGCCAATCACTGCCATGATGAAATCGGTGTGTGCCTCGGGTAAATAAAACATTTTTTGCACCGACGCACCCAAACCTTGTCCCCACAACTCGCCGCGCCCAAAAGCAATCAATGATTGGGTGAGCTGATACGCACCGCCCAAAGCATTTTCTTCATCCCAAGGATTGAGGTATGCAAAAATTCGTTTCGCACGCCATGGTGTAAAAATCACCAAGGTCGCAAACGCCGCCACCATCGTGGCAAACAGCGCAGCAAATACTTTGTAATTGACCCCACCTAAAAACAAAACCCCAAGCGTCACCATTGCCACCACCATCAAAGCCCCCATGTCAGGCTCTAACAGCAACAAAAGCGACACCATCCCAAGCACCACCACCATCGGCAAAATGCCTTTGGTAACGTCGCGAATATCGGCGTTTTTGCGCACACAAAAATCCGCCGCATAAAAACACGCTGCGAGTTTCATCAACTCCGAGGGTTGAAAATTCATAATCCCCAAAGGCAACCAACGACGCGCACCATTGACGCGCAAACCGACATGCGGAATCAGCACTATTATCAATAAAATAATTGCCAGCACCAAACCCACAGGTGCCAATTTTTGCCAGGTTTCTGTCGGGGTTTTTAAACCCAAAAACGCAACAAAAAATCCAATACCGATGCTCAGACCATGTTTGATAAAAAACGAATAGCGCGAGTAATTGTGATATTTGGGCGAATCGGGCAGAGCAATGCTTGCCGAATACACCATAATCAAACCAAAAAACATCAATAAAACGGGTATCCACAACAACACCGAATCCACGTCCTGCCATGCCGAATTGCGTGCGGGCGAGCGTGACCAATCAGAAACGTCCGTCTGATTTTGCGCACCCATGCCCAGCCAACTTAAAATTCGCATGACCTCACACCTGTCCCATATCGTTTGCCCACTCGTGCACCGCATCGACAAACACCTGCGCACGATGCGCATAATTTTTAAACATATCCAAACTCGCACACGCGGGTGAGAGCAAGACCGCTTGCCCTGCTTGCGCGGCTTGCGCGGCGGCTAAAGTTGCCGTTTTTAAATCATCAAACACCTGCATCGGCACACCGCAGTCTTGCCACGCTTGCTCAATCAATGCCGCATCTTTGCCAATCAAACACACCCGCACCACATGCGCCTTAATCGCATCCCTCATCGGTGCGAAATCTTGCCCCTTGCCATCGCCGCCCGCAATCAGCACTATTTTTTGACCCAAACCCTCAATCGCCGCCAAACTCGCGCCCACATTCGTGCCTTTGGAATCATCGTAAAAATCAATGCCGTTGATGTTGGCAATCCATTGCACGCGGTGTGGTTCGCCCGCATAATCACGCAAACCATGCAACAGTTTTGCTAAAGGTAAATCAATCGCCCGACACAGTGCCAATGCCGCCAACGCATTCATCGCATTGTGCCGTCCACGAATCTGCAAGGCATCGGCAGGCATCAGTCGTTGTAGCGTGATTTCAACAGGCGTTGCCGCTTGACCGCGTTTTTTCTTTTCCACCATCACGTCATCGACCACGGCAACGCTCAACCAATCCATGCCACCCTCACGCCACAAACCGTAGTCACCTGCGGCAGTCGGCGCGTGGATGCCAAAATTCATTTGTGTGGACGATGGTTTCGCCATCGCCATGACGACCGCATCATCGCGGTTGAGCACTTGCACAGTGTCCGCGCCGAAAACATGGGCTTTTGCCTGCACGTATTCGTCCATATCGCTGTGCCAATCAAGGTGGTCTTGCGAAATATTCAACACCGTTGCCGCATCGGGATTGAAGCCTTGGGCAAATTGCAGTTGAAAACTCGACAACTCCAACACCCAAACCTCAGGCAAAGCCTCATTGTCCAACGCATCGCACAACGCATCGAGCATCGATGGGCTGATGTTGCCCGCGGCCAGTGCACGCACGCCGACAGAGTGACACAAGTGTCGCGTCAGCGAAGTCACCGTGGTTTTACCATTGGTTCCTGTCACCGCCAATACTTTAGGCGAATAGTTTTGCGATTGTTTTAAATCATCCAATGCGCGGGTGAAGACCGCCAACTCACCCAAGACAGGAATGCCACGCTCATGTGCCACAGCCAAAATGGTTTTCAGCGGCTCGGCATGCGGACTCAAACCAGGACTGAGCACCACTTCGCTCACGCCGTCCAAATGCGCCGCATCAAACGCGCCGCAATGCGCAGTCACATTGGGGTATTTTTCTTGGAGTATGGGCAGTTGCGCAGGGATTTGGCGTGAATCATAGACGGTGACAGGCGTGGCAGTGCGCACCGCATGGCGTACCAACGCCATACCCGACTCACCCAATCCAATCACTAATCTATTCTGTGTCATTGTCGTTACCTAAATTTATCGTATCTTCAAACTTGCCAAACCAATCAACACCAACATCATGGTGATGATCCAAAAGCGCACCACGACCTGCGTCTCGCGCCAACCTTTTTGTTCATAATGGTGGTGCAGGGGTGCCATCAGCAAAATCCGTTTGCCCTGACCATAGCGTTTTTTGGTGTATTTAAAATACAAAACCTGCGCCGCGACCGACAGCGTTTCCACCACAAATACACCGCCCATGATGAACAACACCAATTCTTGACGCACAATCACCGCAATCGTGCCGAGCGCGCCACCCAATGCCAACGCGCCCACATCACCCATGAACACTTGTGCGGGATAGGCGTTGAACCACAAAAATGCCAAACCTGCGCCCGCCATTGCGGCACAAAACACCAGCACCTCGCCCGCGCCTTTGATGTTCGGCAATAACAAATAATTCGCGTATTTAAAGTTGCCTTCAACGTAGGCAAAAATTCCCAAAGCCACACCGACCATCACGGTAGGCATGATTGCCAAGCCATCCAAACCATCGGTGAGGTTGACCGCATTGCTCGTGCCAACAATCACAAAATACGCCAAGAGCATAAAACCGAATACGCCAAGCGGCATACTGATGGTTTTAAAAAACGGCACAATCAAATCGGCTTTATTCGGCAGCGGCATGGTCATACCTGAACCCAACCACTTCCAAAACAAAGCCAAAGTATGCCCTTCTGGGCCTGCGGATACAGAGAACGCCAGACCAATCGCCGCAACCACGCCAATGATGGTTTGCCACATGTATTTTTCACGCGAGGGCATGCCATTGGGATCTCGGTTGACGATTTTACGATAATCATCTGCCCAACCCACCCAGCCAAAACCCATGGTCACCAACATCAATATCCAAATAAAACGGTTGGATAAATCCGCCCACAACAACACCGAAATCCCAATGCTGATTAAAATCAACACGCCACCCATGGTCGGCGTGCCTTGCTTGACCAAATGGGTTTGCGGTCCATCGGTACGCACCGCTTGCCCAAATTTCATTTCCGCTAAGTGACGAATCACACGCGGTCCCGCGACCAAGCCGATGATGAGCGCGGTCGCCATCGCCAGCAAAGCCCGCAAGGTGAGGTAATTGAACACCGAAAAAAAGCGGGTCTCAGGTGAGAGCTGGGAGAGCCATTTGGCCAATTCAAGTAACATGGTTCGTATCCTTTGTTGTCATATCCTGCGTATTTTGCGCATTCTCCAATAGCAATTCATCGACCACGCGCTCCATGCCCATAAAGCGCGAGCCTTTGACCAAAACCGTATTTGCGCCGTTTTGCATGTGCGCACGCACCACACTGGCAATCCCCACCACATCATCAAAGTGCTGCGCACCTGCACCAAATGCCTGTGCGGCTTGACGCATCATCTCGCCCGTTGCTAACAATACGTTCACCCCACGCTGTGCCGCGTGTGCGCCAATTTCCGCATGGAATGCGCCACCGTCTTCACCGACTTCACCCATGTCACCGAGCACCAAAATTTTGCGCCCTGCTGAGTTTGCCAAGACTTCAATTGCTGCCAAAACCGAGTCGGGATTGGCGTTATAGGTATCATCAATTAAAATGCAGTCATCATTGAGCTTATGGGTTTGCAAACGTCCTTTGGCAGGGACAAAATTCGCCAAACCGCGCGCCACCACATCCAACGGCAAACCCATCGCGGTCACCGCAGCGCACGCGGCGAGCGCATTGTGAACATTGTGCACACCAGGGATGTTGATTTGCGTGGTGCATTGCCCCATCGGCGTGACCAATTGCACGGTTGATGCGTACAAGCCCAATTCATAGCGCGCGCTGTACAGCGCACTGACCGACTCGTCCAAACTAAAATCATGAATCGCAATGCCGCGCGCTTGTGCGCGTTCGCGCCAAATATGCGCGTGCACATCGTCCGCTGGAAACACCACCACGCCGCCATCAACAATGCTGTCAATCACATCGGCGTGTTCCAAAGCGACCGCCTCAACCGTTTGCATGAACTCTTGATGCTCGCGTTGTGCGTTGTTGATGATCGCAATATTTGGCTGGGCAATCGGTGCAAGTTGCGCGGTTTCCCCTGGGTGGTTCATGCCCAACTCAATCACTGCACTTTGGTGGGTAGGGTTTAAATTCAGCAGGGTTAAAGGCAAGCCAACATCGTTGTTGAAATTGCCACGCGTTGCCAGATAGCCTTCACCATAAGCGGCTTGCATGATGGCTGCCAACATTTCTTTAACCGTGGTTTTGCCATTACTGCCTGTCACCACCAGTACAGGAATGTCAAACTGCGCGCGCCAATTTTGTGCGAGTTGTTGCAATGCCACACGCGTGTCTTTGACCAAAACATACGGTAAAGCAAAACCTTCAGGCACGCGCTCAGCCACCACCGCCGCGACTTGCCCCACGTGCAATTCGCTTAAAAAATCATGCGCATCAAACCGCTCGCCTTTGAGCGCGATAAATAAATCATTTGGCGCGAGGGTGCGTGTGTCGGTGATCACGCGGCTAAAATCCGCCTCACCCTGCACGTGTACTGCATCCATCCACACGCCTGCTTGCGCCAAATCAGCCATTATTTTTGCTTCACTTGTATTCACACTGATTTCACTATCGTTTGCGCGGGCTTGCCACTGACCTTGGTTCAATGCCTGCGCCACGGTTTCTAAATCTGAATACGGATGTTTGACACCCATCACATCTTGGTAGGCTTCGTGCCCCTTGCCTGCGACCAGCACCACATCGCGCGCGTTTGCATGACCCACCACTTGGGCGATTGCATTCGGACGCAAGACTTCTGCACGAATATTCGGCGAGCCTGCATCCATGCCCGCCAAAATATCTTGAATAATGGTTTCAGGATTTTCGGTGCGCGGATTGTCCGAAGTCACCATAACGGTATCGGCGATTTTTTGTGCAATCGCACCCATTTGCGGCCGTTTGCCCGCGTCGCGATCGCCACCACAACCAAACACACAGATCAACTGCCCACCGCGTTGCTGCGCAATTGGGCGCAATGCCAACAGGGTTTTTTCCAAAGCATCGGGGGTGTGCGCAAAATCCACCACCACAAGGGGCGCATCCTCGCCACCAAAACGCTGCATCCGCCCTGGAGCGGCTGTGATGTGCGCGCAATCGACCACACATTGCGCCACATCCAAACCCAAAGCCATACACACGCCGAGCACTCCGAGCATATTCATCACATTGAATTCACCCACCAATTGCGATGCCACAGGATACTGAACCCCATCAACATCTAAAGTGAATGTCGTCATCGCACCCGATTGGTCAACTTGACTGGCATGTAGATACTGCACGATGCCTGCGGGCTGCGGATTCATACCATAGCCAATCACCACGATGCCATTGCCTTGGGCAATCTGCGCATAGCGCAGACCGACCACATCATCGGTATTAATCACTACGGTTTTAAGCGTGTTCCAAGCAAACAACATGGCTTTGGCAGACTCATAACTGTCCATATCGCCGTGGTAATCCAAATGGTCACGCGATAAATTGGTAAACAATGCCACCTCATACGCCACACCATTGACACGCCCTTGGGTGAGCGCGTGCGAAGATACTTCCATCACCATGGCTTGCGCGCCTTGACTGCGCATGTCATTTAAATAACGATGTACCTCAATGGCCTGTGGCGTGGTAAAACCTGTTTCTTGCATGTCATCAACAAAGCCCACACCGAGCGTGCCCATCATTCCACAGCGCATATCGTGTTGACTCAAGATCTGTGCCAACCACTGTGCGCATGAGGTTTTGCCATTCGTACCCGTGACCGCCACCATGCGCATGTGCTCGGATGGTCTGCCGTAATAAGAACTGGCAATATGCCCTGCCAATTGGTTTAAGTCTTCCACGCCACCCGTAGGTATTGAAAATTTTGTCGTGACCTGACCATCCAATTGCCAAAGCAAGGCACGCGCACCATTTTTCACGGCAATTTCTGCATAACTGCGCCCATCGTGTTTGGCATCATTATTGGTCAATGGGTCAAACGGATAGGCTACAAAAATATCGCCTTTTTGCACCTTGCGGCTGTCGCTGACCATGTGGGTATGTTGCGTTGCGTATGTGCCAAACTTACTAATTACCTGCGCGACCACAGCGGTTTGCTCAGCATTCAAATGATTGCTGCGCATTTCAAGCGTGTGAAGTTGCACCTTACTCATCACATGGACTCCTTTGCCGCAGTATGGTTAATGACAGTTTTATACGGCGCATCAGGTGTCACGGATAAGGTGCGTAGGGTTTCAGACACGATTTGGCTAAATACAGGCGCGGCAACTACACCACCGTAGTGCCCATTGGCTCTCGGATCATCGACCATGACCGTCACCACAATACGCGGTTGAGCGACAGGCGCGAGCCCTGCGAATGTGGCGACGTATTTGTTTTTGTTGTAACCATTGCCTTCAACCTTATACGCGGTTCCGGTCTTACCCGCAACGGTGTAACCAATCACCTGTGCTTTCGGCGCAGTCCCACCTGGCTCAGTGGCCATGTGCATCATAGTGCGCATTTCTTGTGCGGTTTTGGCTGAAAACACGCGCGTGCCGCTGACGGGCTCAGATGTTTCTTTTTTTATCAAAGTCAAATCAATCAATTCACCATCGCGTGCAAACACGGTATAGGCATGGGTGAGTTGCAACAACGACATGGCAATCCCATGTCCGTACGACATCGTGGCTTGTTCAATTTTTTGCCAGTTTTTATATGGGCGCAACAAACCCGGCGACACCCCTGGGAAACCTATTTTATATTGCCGACCAAAACCCACGGCGTTAAACATCTCCCACATGTCTTGTGGTTCAAGCATGAAAGAGATTTTACTTGTGCCGATATTGGATGATTTTTGGATTACTTCTTGCACCGTCATTCGACCATTTGGATGCGAATCGTTGATAACTGCGCCACCAATTTGCAATTGCCCCGCACCCGTTTCAATAGTACTTAGTGGTGCAATTTTCTGTTTTTCTAAAGCCAGCGCGACTGTAAAAGGCTTGAGTGTTGATCCCGGCTCAAAAATATCGGTCACGGCACGGTTGCGCAAGGCATCAATGTCCATATTAGCGCGCGTGTTGGGATCATACGAAGGGTAATTTTCCAAAGCCAAAATCTCACCCGTGCGCGTATCCACCACCATCGCTGACGCGCTTTTGGCGTTGTGGAATTTCACTGCGTCGCGCAGGGCGATGTAAACGATGTATTGAACGCGGGCATCCAAAGACAAATACACATCCTTGCCCGGACGCGCTTCTTGCATCACACCTTGATCTTCAATCACATTGCCCAAGCGATCCCTAATTACTTTGCGCTTGCCAACCTGACCTTGAATGTCTTTGTCATATACCAATTCCAAACCTTCTTGGCCCTGACCTTCAATATTGGTAAAGCCTGTCAAATGCGCAAAAACTTCCGCTTGCGGATAATCGCGTTTGACTTCTTTTTGGCTATTGACCCCAGGAATTTTCATGGCTTTGATTTGGTCAGAGACCTCTTGTGACACTTGTCGTTTGAGATAGACAAAACGTTTATCGTCTTTTGCCACTTTTTTACGAATCTCTGCAACCGATATACCCAATAGATTTGCGAGCTTGCTCTCTTGCGCTGCCGTCATGCGCACATCCTCAGGAATCACCCAAATCGCTCGCGCGGGAATATTTGAAGCCAGCACCACGCCATTGTGGTCATAAATTTTGCCACGTGGCGCGGGAATTTCCAACAACCGAGAATAACGCGCATCACCCTTGCTTTGCAAAAAGTCATTGTCCAACAACTGCAACTTCACCGCCCATAAAGACAATGCCGCCATGCCCAACAAGATTCCAGATAAAGCAACGCGAGAACGCCACGCTTCCAATGGAAAGTGTGGTTTGATTTTAACAGGACTCGTATTCGCCGTATGCTTCATGGATTGCCCCCTGAGGGTTTCGGAGTCATATAGTAGGTCGAACTTGGATTAACGCGCTCCATCCCTTGCCCCGCAACGATTTCTGCAATACGGTCATTTTTTGCCGCGGAAACTTGCTGCACCTGTCGCGTACTCCATTCGATTTGCAATTGCTGTTCTTGCTCACGTGCTTGCTCGAGTTGCACGGTCAGTGTGCGCACGCGATAGCGCACGTCAATCACCGCCATTGCCGCAGCAACAACCGCAATCAACAAAATCACTGAATTTCGCCACATCGACATGTTTACTCGCTTTGTATTCAATCAACTTAAATTTTTTAACTATTGACAACGATTTATCAACCGTTCTTTTGCGCCACCCGCAGCACCGCCGAGCGTGCACGCGGATTTTGCGCTGTTTCCGCTGCCGAGGGCTTTTGCCGCCCCAAATCCGCGAGCAATAACTTCGGTAACTGCGCCTGCGTCAATGGCATTTTTGCCAAATCCTTTGAGTGCTGACTGTATTTGGCAATAAACTGTTTCACAGGGCGATCTTCCAACGAATGGAAACTGATGACCGCCAATCGCCCCTGCGGTTTGAGCAACACCAACACCGCTTCCAACACCGCACTCAAATCACCCAACTCATCATTCACTGCTATGCGTATGGCTTGAAACGTTCGCGTGGCTGGATTTTGCCCTTTTTCGTAGCCACGCACTTGACTTGCCACCACACTCGCCAAATCCAAAGTACGCTCAAAAGGCTTTTGTGTACGCCGCGCCACTATTGCCTTGGCAATCGCTCTGGCAAAACGCTCTTCACCGTACTCTTTAATCACCCGTGCCAAGTCAATCTCGGATACCTGATTGAGCCACTGCGCCGCACTCAACCCACGTGTATTGTCCATGCGCATGTCCAATGGGCCATCTTGGCGAAAACTGAACCCGCGCTCAGCTTGGTCAATCTGCGGTGAACTCACACCCAAATCCAACAGCACTCCGTCTACACTATTGGCTGGCAGGTATTCGGGCATGGTTCTAAAACTGTCGTGCACCACCCGCACCCGTGCATCTTGAGCCGCTAATTCTCGCGCTGCAGCAATCGCACGCGGATCTTTATCAAACACCCACAGTTGTCCGTTTTCACCCAACTGCGACAAAATCAGCCGTGAATGTCCGCCACGACCAAAAGTACCATCAACATACGCACCCTGAGGCTTGACCGCCAACGCATCTACCGCTTCGTGCAACATCACCGTGAGATGTTCTTGTGCCTGACTCACAATCAAAACCTAAAATTCTTAATCGCGGCGGGCTTTTCCCTCACCAACTCTGCTTGCTCGTGCGCTTCATACACCTGCGCATTCCAAATCCGAAAGTGCGTGCCGTTACCAAACATCTCAATATCTTTGTCCAACCTCGCTTTGGCACGCAAACTCGGCGGAATCAAAATCCGCCCCGCGCTGTCCCAAGTCACGGGCTCTGCACTGGAAAAATAAATTTCCCGATACACATCCAACTCCTCGCCCCATGTGATGATTTCACGCGCCATTTGTTCCCACACAGGCAAAGGCAACAACAACAAACACCCGACAGGGCTGCGCGTAATGTACAATTGTCCCTCGCACTCTTTTTGGAGCGCGTCACGATACTTGCTCGGAACCATCATCCGACCTTTAGCATCCAACGAGAGCGACGAATTACCTAAATACACAGCATTACCTTCAAAAATGAAACACGGCTTTGTTGATTATTTTTACCACTAAATGACACTTTTTACCACGTTGGTGCAACTTTACGGCATGATGCAGACCGCGTCAAGTTAAAAGTCACATTTCTCAATAAAGACAATGGGTTAGCGTATTTTCCCCACAAATTCATTAAACTTTTATTGTTATAAAACAAGCCTCTACAAATGCTTGTGAAAGTAAGGAATTAAGAAAATGTATTTATCAGCCCATTTACTTGTCTCTGTCCTTTTATAGCAACACCTGTTTTATTCACTCCAACGCGCCCTCTATCCTAAGTCAATCAGTAAAACCACTTAAAATAAAGCGTTGCACTTGATTTTCTGCATACCACCTCAATTTATAAAATCATGATGATTCACAAACAAATCGCAATCGCCGTTACAATCGAGTTATGAAAACCAAGCACAACAAAACTTCTGCAACACAAAGTCCCGCCATCAATTTAAAGGGGCAGTTTCTCATCGCCATGCCTGCGATACAGGGTGACGCATTTGAGCGCTCCGTAATTTACGTGTGCGACCACTCGGACAGTGGGGCTTTGGGATTGATGATTAACCGCACTACAGATGTGAAGATTTCAGACATCCTTGTGCGCCTTCAAGCGGAAGATGACAGTTTGCACATCAGTTATCCACTCCCGATTCAGACCGAACAAAATGTATATCTTGGTGGTCCAGTGCAAACCGAACGCGGCTTTGTGCTGCACTCGCCTTATAAAGAATATGCAGCGACGGTTCGCATCAATGAGCACCTGGGTTTGACAAGTTCGCGCGATATTTTAGAGGATGTGGCGCAAGGCAAAGGTCCAGAGAACTTTTTATTGGCCTTGGGTTATGCGGGCTGGGGGGCTGGACAGTTGGAGGAAGAACTCGCACGCAATGTCTGGCTGACCGTGCCCGCCGATGCGCATGTGCTGTTTGAAACCCTGCCCACAGAAAAATACCAACAAGCCGTGCGTCTGCTTGGTATCTCTGAAACCATGCTGTCCGATGTGGCAGGTCATGCGTGAGAGTTGCCTGATGAATGCTCCCGTGCGCACCGTTATTGGTATTGATTACGGACTCAAACGCATTGGCATTGCGGTGGGCAATACGCTCACTCAGCACGCCGAGCCTTTGGAAATCATTCAAAACAAAGATAAGACCAGTAGCATCCAACGCATTCGTCAAATCGCACGCGACTGGTCGGCGCACGAGTTCGCACTCGGCATTCCGCGCCATCCCGATGGCATGCTGCATGAAATGACACAAGTGTGTTTGGATGTGCAGCAGGCTCTGATGGAGGCAACCCAACTGCCCGTACACCTTGTCGATGAACGTTATTCATCCGTGGTTTTGCCCAATGCCACACAGACCAACGCGCGTGGGCAAACCCGCGCAAAACCTCAAGACAATTTGGCTGCTGCGGTCATATTGCAACAGTATTTGGATATGTCCTAAACATTTCCCATGTCCCTCAACCATGTCGTGACACTTTGCGGCAAAACCCACCCAAATTCATCCACACTTGCACGTGCATCAGTTAGAATAGCGAAAATTTATTTCAACTTATTTCAACGATTGGGTGCACAATATGACTCATCAGCCAGCATTTACCACGCCAACCACCCCCATCCCCGATGCCGAGCACTTATACATTCAATTGCTCAATCAATTGCGCCCTGTCTTCGCTCAATCTGCACAACCACCGGCACTCATCGGTATTCATCGTGGTGGCGCGTGGCTGGCGGAGCGTTTGCATCAAGATTTAGGGTTGGTTGAACCGTTTGGCACTTTGGATATTTCGTTTTATCGTGATGATTACGCCACCACGGGCATTCGCACCAATGTCAAAACCACGCAGATTCCTTTTGACATCGAAAATCGCGTGGTGGTGCTGTGTGACGATATTCTTAACAGTGGTCGCAGTGTTCGTGCCGCTCTCAATGAAATTTTTGAATTTGGTCGCCCCGCGAGTGTTCAACTCGCTGTGCTGTATGACCGTGGTGGCCGTCAACTGCCGATTGCCGCGCAAATCAAAGGTGACGCGGGTGAATTTGACCCCGCCTACAAACTGGTGTTGGAACGCGATGAACGCAACCGTTTTTGTTTCCGCATTCCGCGACGCGCCAGTCACGCTGAATCTACGAAGGAGTCTTGATTATGTCTTTAGCCAATACCCAAGCGAATCCCAACCCAAGCCCACCGCCCGTGCCGTGGGCTGATTTACGCAATGCGCGCAATCCGCAACTCAATAGCGAAGGGCAGTTACAGCATCTGCTCAGCCTTGAGGGTTTGTCGCGCGAGATGTTGACGCATATTTTGGATACGGCCGAATCGTTCTTGGCTCTAAATTCGCATGATGTCAAAAAAGTGCCGCTGTTGCGCGGCAAATCGGTATTCAATATATTCTTTGAAAACTCCACCCGTACGCGCACGACTTTTGAAATCGCGGCGAAACGTTTGTCCGCCGATGTGATTAATCTGAACATTGAAGCCTCATCAACCAGCAAAGGCGAAACCCTGCTCGATACGATGGATAACCTCGCAGCGATGCACGCGGATATGTTTGTCGTGCGCCACAACCAAAGCGGTGCACCGTATTTGATGGCAGAGCATCTAAATCGACTCGGCATCAAGGACATCCACATCATCAATGCGGGCGATGGGCGGCATTCGCACCCCACTCAGGGTTTGCTCGACATGTACACCATCCGCCATTATAAAAAAGATTTCACACGATTGCGTGTGGCGATTGTCGGCGATATTTTACACTCACGCGTGGCACGTTCCAACATCCACGCACTAACCACGCTGGGTGTGCCTGAAGTGCGCGTGATCGGTCCGCAAACTTTATTGCCCAGTGGGTTGCGAGAAATGGGTGCACATGTTTATCACGACATGAACGAGGGGCTCAAAGACGTGGATGTGGTCATCATGTTGCGCTTGCAAAAAGAACGCATGGCAGGCGCATTGTTGCCCTCAGAAGCCGAATATTTCAAACACTATGGCTTGACCCAAGAGAAACTCGGACTCGCCCAACCCGATGCGATTGTCATGCATCCAGGTCCGATTAATCGCGGCGTGGAAATCGCCTCTGATGTGGCCGATGGCGCGCAAGCGGTGATACTGCCGCAGGTGAGTTTCGGCATTGCCATACGCATGGCGGTGATGGCTATTTTGGCGGGAGGCAAACAATGAGTCAGTCATTAATCATTCAAAACGCACGTTTGGTGCACACTGCTGGTGATGCGCCGCACACCGATGCGCACAGTTCCACTGTATACATTGCTGATGGCAAAATCGTTGGTATTGATCAAGCACCCGATGGATTCTCACACGATGCCCAAATCATCGATGCGCAAAACAAACACACCTCATTTGCTTTGGCGGATTTGGCGGTGCGCCTGTCTGAAAAAGGCGGCAATCAAGATGACGTGATGCAAGAAGTCCTCCAAGCCGCATTACGCGGCGGTGTGGCACACGTGGCGTGTTTGCCCGACAGCAACCCTGTATTGGATGAGCCGCGTTTGGTCACGCAACTCATTCATCAGTCCGAATCCTTGGGTTTGGCACAAATCCATCCCCTCGGCGCGTTGACACAAGGTTTAAAAGGCGAGCAGTTGGCAGAAATGGCAACCTTGATTGAACATGGTTGTATCGCGCTCTCGCAAGCAGACCTGCCGATACGCAACACCCAAGTCTTGCAACGCGCCTTGGCATATGCGGCGAGTTTCGATTTACCCGTGTGGTTACGCGCGCAAGACAGTTTTTTATCGGGTGGCTTTGCCGCATCGGGCGCGTACGCGTCGCGCTTGGGCTTGTCTGGTGTGCCCACTGCGGCTGAATCCATCGCTTTATTCACGCTGTTTGAACTCTTGCGCGGTTTGGGCAAAAATGCGCCACGCGTGCACATTTGCCGCATATCCAGCGCACGCTCGGTCGAATTGGTGCGTGCAGCCAAAGCAGAGGGTTTAAACATTACCTGCGACGTGAACATGCACCACCTGCATTTAATCGACACCGACATGGGTTGGTTCAATGCACAATTGGTGTTCAACCCACCACTGCGCTCATCCGCTGATCGAGCCGCGCTGCGCGTAGCCGTGTTGGACGGCACAATTGATGTTGTGGTGTCTGACCATACCGCTGTCAATGCCGATGCCAAACACCTACCTGTGGGACAAACCCAAGCAGGCGCGGTTGGCGTGCAGTGGTTGCTCAACTCATTGTTGCACTTGGCATCCGAAGAAAAAACCGATATAGCGCAAGTGTTGAGCAGTTGTGTGGCGAATGCCTATGCAGTTTTAGCGTTGGATACGCCCAAATGGGAAGTCGGCTCAAAAGCGAACATCGTGGTGTTTGATACCGAGCAATACCAAAAAATTGACGTGTCACACATCAGCGGCAAACATTTGAATACCCCATGGTTGGGCTACGAATTGGCGGGTGCGATTCAAACGGTCATTTATCAGGGCAAAGCGATTCACTAATTTCCCCGCTTTTCAACCCTCCAAAAAAAACGCATGAACTATTTCATGCGTTTTTTGTGCCTGCCTTTGGATTTTCCACTAAATAAAAACCCCCACTCATCAGAGTGGGGGTTTTTGGTATAGAAGCTT
>OBMA010001108.1_pt1 | contig 16419 bp, 17 predicted proteins | sample 1539141 | NCBI WGS metagenome assembly OBMA01 (sample SAMEA3991484, study PRJEB22521) | metagenome | biome: anthropogenic terrestrial biome; feature: sewage plant; material: raw primary sludge | place: Sweden | collected 2012-09-26 | reverse complement strand
CGCTCTTCCGATCTAAATTATCATGGCTCTCTTGCCCAGTGTTAATACCCTGAGCATGGCTAGATACGCAGATTGGATATCCATCCATTCTGCTTCCTAGTCAGGGGACAAATTCCCCTAAAACCCCTTTATATTGCCACATGGTCTCACTTTTCAAGTTCATTTTGCGCTTGTGGTCTTACTTTTTAAGTTCACCTGCCCAAAATGGTCTCACTTTTTAAGTTCACTTTCTAAAAATAAAAAGATATTTATATCAAGCCTTCTTAAAGTGGTCGCATATTTTAAGTTCTTTTTGGTATAGTGGTCTTACTTTTTAAGTTCACCTACCAGAAATGGTCGTACTTTTTGAGTTCACTTTCACCTTTGATGCAACAAGCCATTCATTATAGTCTTTAAAGCCTTTTGGCGGAGGACAATCTTCCACATCATACCCTAAACCGTAGTATTTGACTGTTAATTCGTCGCTTGCCTTTCGCCCTGGCACATCTGCATCTAAGCAAAATCTGATAGAACTTACCTTTGGATGTTCTTCCAAAAATATTTCTAGAGGTGCATCAGACAGCATTCCAAGTGCTAGTTTATTACTCTCGTAATCACCAAACATATCAACATAGCTCATAAGGTCTATTGCAGCTTCAAAAACAATCAGCTGCGTACTGTCCTCGTTAGAAACATTGAAACCATATCGTTTATCATTGCCTGCAACGTCACACTTAAATGGTTTTCCTTCTTTGTCAAAAACACCTCTCATACTGGCAAATCTAGTGACTCCTTCTTTATCATTTCCTCGAAATACTACATTATGATGATGCCTACTTTCGTATATCAGCCCCTGACTTACAAAATAGTCTATAACTGCCTTACCAATAGCGCGATCCCGATTCAAGTAATCATACAGGTATGAATTATCAGCAGATGGTTCAGGCAAAACAAATGGCTTTCTCTCTTCTGTTTTTTGAGTGGGCACCTGATATTTTAGTTTTGGTTTTTCAATAGCATTTGGTATTCTTCTATACCCTGCAAAATCCAATAACCAAAAGACTGCTTCTTTAACATCCATACCACAGAACACTCGTAAGAAATCAATCTGAGAACCACCATTATTCCCTTTGTCATACTGTCTCGACCAGCGATACCAGTGACTCTTATCATAGATTCTTATGGAATCCATTTCTTTCAAAGTGTAATACTTTCCAACACGATTTACCGTATAGCCTAACTGTGAAGCAACCGCTGTAAGGTCAACACTTTTCGCCACTCGAAGTTCTTCCTCTGTAAATCTATCATCCATCCTTATCACCTGCCTCTTTCCTTTTCCGCAACTAATGATGAGTTCATATCAAATGTTTTATAGTCTGTTGCAAGATGAATATTGGGATTCTTAATCATTCCCTTTTCCTTAAAGCTAAAGAACTCACAATTCTTGCCACCAACAATAATATGATCCACTAACGGGATTCCCATCATTTCACATACAGAATTCATCCTGTCTGTCATCATAGTGTCCGCCTTACTTGGTGTGAGGTTTCCGGTTGGATGCGAGTGAACCAGCATAATACTTGCTGCATTTGACAATATACTTGCTTTTAGCAGCTCTCTCGGATGTGCCATTGCTTCATTCAATGCTCCAATACTTGCGAAGTGTACATTGATTGGTTTTAGGTCTGAACGAAGGTTAATTACGCATACCACCTCTCGGTCAAATTCCGACATTAATTCCCCTAGAACTGCAACTGCCTCTGTTGGAGAAGTAAAAGGATGCTCCGAGAAAATAGGCGCATCCTTTACTAATCTTACTGATACCACATCAAGTCCAAATTCATTCTGTACTTCTGGTTTCTTCCCCATCCGCATCAGCCTCCTCTCCGAACTCAACATGGATTAAAAGTTCTCCATCCGTGTCATTCATCAGAGCAATCAGTTCCTGCATTGTCATCTCCTGCTCCATTATGACCTCCTTATCTGGACTTTTCTGTTGCTGAGTAAATCAACTTAGGCTCTGCTACAATTCCATCCAAACGCTTATTTGGAGTATCTGTTGCAAGAGAAAGTTTTCTCAAATCTTTATCATAGTGATATACCTGATTCGATAATCTTTCCTCTAACGATACCTGATCCATATTGATTTCCGCTACCATCTGAGCAAGTTCATTTGGATCACCCATATTAGAACTTACTGCGATGACTTCATGCACAGATGAAGGCATAATATAGAGGTCTGTTTCTAAGTCTTCTGCCAATGCATGAAGCTTATCTTCATACAGCATGGAGATTGCTCCATTGATACCCTGCTCATTAGAAATCACATACATAGACTGTTCTGGAGGAATTTCTCCAATCATCATTTCTGCAATTTCAAGTGGCATTCCATCCTTCATAAACATATCCTTAATTACCTCATTCATGTTTCTGATTCTTGGCGGGAAAATTCGTCTGGTATTCTCTACCGCAGCCTTAAACATTTCATCTTCACTCATGCCAAGCTGCTTTGCTAGAGAATTATGAACCACAGTACTTTGAATGCCAGAATCTTCTACCTTCACTACCCAGCGATAAATAATGGACAAATCCTGAAAGGCTCTGTTTGGTGCATCTTCAAGAAGCGCTTTATTCTGCTCAGTATTTACAAGCTGGAATACGATGTTATCCTTTGCACTTTCCATATCAAGGGAAGGGACATTATCTGGAGCTTCTCTCATGGCTTTTTCCATCATGGCTGCTGCATCAGTTAATACCAACTCAAGATTGTCTGTATCTTTGTAATGCTTATACATGTTGTTGATATAGATGGTAGGCGAAACTCTTACCCCTTCTCCCATTAATGTCAGTCCATCTACTGTATGATTCACCTTTTCTGTGGGATTTACTGCCAGCTTCATATTCTGGTACTGTTCTGGTAAAAAATCCATAAACTTCTCTTTTACTACCTCTTTAAAAATCTCATAATTCATCATAATAAAATCCTCCTAATTGTTGTTGGATGGTTCTGAACTCATCCAATTCTCTGCTAATTGACTCATTAATACTTCCGTTGGTTCTGCCACGCTCTTTGTCTTCATTGACTGAACTAGGCCAATCGGAATATCAATGCTGATACTGATTACACCTTCTGCATTACTACGAAGATAAATACTAATGTTGTCTGACATAATTAACCTCCTGACATTGAAATAGGGAGCTACAAGCAATGGCCTGTAACTCCCTGTGTGAATAGTTCCTATTTCTTTCTACGCTTCTTCCTTATCCTCTTTCTTTTTCCAAAAGAGTGCCGCTACACCAAGCGTAAGTGCAACTGCCCCGATACCTCCATAAAGCCAAGGATTGAAGTTATCGCCTGTCTGTGGTAACTTCGGTTCGGTTGGTTTGTTGCTGACAGCAAGCTTGTATTCTATTACCCCAACCTTGCCATCTCTATACTCAAAAGTTACTTCCTTTACTGTTTCATCAAGGATATAACCCTTTGGAGCCTCAACTTCAACCACATAATAAGTGATTGCCGCTTCATACTTGCCATCTTTAAATGTGCCAATAGCAAGTTCTTGTGATTCTGCATGACCGTTTTTGTCAGTGATTAAGGTTTCAATTACTTTACCATCCTTATCACGAATCTCGAACTTAGCACCAGCTAAAGCCTTGCCAGTATCCGCATTCGTTTTCTCAATGATAATCTTTCCAACAGCTGCTTCATCTTTCATAGAAACCTTCTGAATATCTGCTGTCTCCGTTACTGTGAACTCAACATCTTTGGCGATTACATAACCAAATGGAGCAGTTTCTTCTCTTAAGATATACTTGCCAATAGGAAGTCTTTCGATAAGATGTGCTTTCTTTCCAGAAGTCCATTTCTCTACTACTTTTCCATCTGCATCAATTATAGAAAGTACTGCTCCTTCTAATTCATGCTCTCCTGTAATATCTGTCTTCGTGAAGTATACCTTAATTGGCTCATTTGTAAATTCAGCTTCAAATTCTAATACCTTAATAGAATCTCCCTGATAAGAGGCATTCACATCATAGGTAATGTCTGATTTCACATATCCCTTTGGTGCTTCCACTTCTTTTACATAATACTTTCCAAGTGGAAGGTCTGATACAAATGTTACCTTACCGTCTTTTCCCGTTACTGCTCTTTCAATCTCGGTGTCAGCCTTTACAATTACTTCACCATCCGCATTTACAATGTCAACTTTTGCAAACAATCCAAATGCTGCTCCGCTTAATACTTCCTTTGTTTCTGCATCTTTCTTAATAACAGTAATCTGTACCTTCTGTCTTTCATTGGTTACAGACATTCCAGCATATACGACAGCTGTATTCTGATCCACATAAGAAAGTTCTGCATCCTTTGGTGTGGAATCTAAAACAAATCCTTCAATTGTCTTGGTTTCTACCACATAGTATTTACCAAGTGGAAGGTTCTCTAAGGTTGCATATCCCTTTTCATTGGTAACAATGGTAGCCACTAATTCATCTTTCTTGTAGCTGATTGTTCCAAGCCCATCGGCACTTACCACATCTTCCTTTGCATATACTTCAAAGGTGACTCCAGCAAGACTCTTTTTAAAGTAATTGAACACGAAATCATACCAATGTTCTTTTACAAGAGTGGTATCTGTTACAAATTCTCCATCCTTGTTAAGAATGATTGTTCCAGTTGGAACTTCGTCCTTCATAACAACACACTGAATCTTCTCTGTGTCTTCTACTGTAAAAGTAGATTCCGCTGCCTTTAAATATCCGTAAGGTGCATAGTCTTCACGAAGAGTATAAGTTTTTCCTACAACAAGTCTCTTAATCACATGAGCCTCTCCTGATTTCGATGTCCAAGTATCAATGACATTACCCTTTGCATCTGTAACAGTAAGGGTTGCTCCGCTAATTTCTGCTCCACTTGCGATATCCTCTTTGGTAAATTCAAAAGTAGTTGGTGTATTTAAGAATACCGAACCATACTCTGCAATACTAACTTCCTGACCTTTGTACTGTGCATCAAAAGTCACTACTTCCTCAGAAGATACATATCCCGCTGGTGTTTCCATTTCTTTTGCATAATACTTGCCAAATAGATAATCCTTCGTGAATGAAATATGACCATTTTCATCGGATACTACTGTTTCTAGTAAAGAACCTGCACTTACAATGACTTTACCGTCCACATTCTTAATGTCTTCATCTGCATATAGTCCGAATACTGCTCCCGGAATACCTTCTTCCGTTTCAGAATCTTTCTTGTCAACAAATAATGACAATTTCTGACGCTCGTTTGTGAATGTGACAGATTCATAAATTACTGGTGTCTTATCATCCACATAAGTGAATGTGACCACCTGTGCTTCTTTGTTTAAAACATAGCCATATGGTGCTTCTACCTCTACTACTTTGTAGCTTCCCATTGGTAAATCTCCAAGTTTGGCTTTGCCATCCTCACCTGTAACAAGTGTTGCTACCAACTCGCCATTTGTATAATACTTGGTTCTTACACCATTCTCATCTAACTGATAATCATTGGTGTAAATGTCTTCCGCCGCATATACTTCAAACTTAGCTCCTGCAAGAGAACTTTCTTTGTAGATAAAGGCTTTCTCATTTTCAGACGCAAATAGTCCACCTTCATAAGAAGTAAGAACATCACCCTTTTTCTCTACTGTCAATTCTCCAAGTGCTGGTGCATCTTCATACACTGCATCAATGATTGCTTCATAAGTGTCACTATCTACTTCATATGCTGTATCAGAATCCACCACTACTTTGATATAAGTTTCGTTAATCACATAACCAAAAGGTGCAGCAATTTCTTCAATACGATAGTTGCCTAACTTCAAACTCTCAGGAAGAATCAAATCTCCATCTTCATCTGTTGAAAATGTGGTGTGTTTTACTTTGGTAGGATAAGTTGTAATCTGTTCTATATATTCTTTCTTATCCATGTTGTAAATCTTAAATGTTGCATTTGGAACTAATACAGTCTTTCCAGTTTTGGAATCCTGCTTTACCACACGAAGCTTCGCTGTAAATTCTCGATCCACGAATACACGCCATGTCTGTGGCTCTGTTGGATGGTTCTCTACAATCTTCACTTCAAATGGTTTGATTGTTTCCATGTTGTGAGGTGTTACTGTTTCCAATACAATATAAGTTCCATAAGGAATTGGCTGTGTTACAAGATGTCCCTTATCGTCCGTAAACAAAGTTGTCTCTCCATTAGAGCCAATCAGAACTTTTGTTGCATTGTCATAATCATAGCTGCCATTCTCTAATACCTTCAATGATGATTTCAGAAATGCAGTAAAGCCTGCTCCTGAAAGAAGTGGTTCTTCTGTATCATCCCCATTATCAGATACCTTGATTAACTGGAATGGCTGTTTGATAACCTGCTCCGTTGACTTTGTACTTCTTGAAACCTCTGCTACCAGATCATTCTCATAATCACAGATAACATCATGTTCCTCTTCATCTAACAGATAACCTTCTGATGGTTCAATCTCTTTTACATAGTAATTGCCAAGATAAAGGTTCTTTACCTCTGCTTCGCCTTTACTGTCTGTTGTAAGTGTTGCTATCAAGTCTCCTGCTTTGAAAATGATACCTGTTGCTCCATCTGGATGTGAAATATCATTTCTTGCATAAAGACCGTAAACTGCACCCTCTAACTTCGCATCTCCCTGTGGAACTGCTTTTCCTGTTTCCTTATCTACTTTATAGATATGAATCTTTGCAGTTGTTCTGTCATTCTTGAAAGTATGGCTGAATGTTGCTGTAGGTGTTGTGTTTGACAAGTAATTGAAATTGAAGCTATAAGTGTCTCTCTGGTTTCTCGTGTAAGCATATGGTGCTTGTGTTTCTGTGATATAGTAGCCATTTGCAATTGGAATATCTACTGTATAAGCTGCCACACCATTTTCCCCAGTAGTAACTGTCTGGAGTGCTGTGCCTTTTGTTACAATGACACTGCCTGCATAATTCTTAATATCATTTGCTGCGTATAAAGTGTATTTACCACCATCTAGCGGATTCTCTGTATCAGAATCCTTTTTCACTACTGATACCTGTCCTTTCTGTCTGGTATTGTAAATGCTTGTTGCTTCATACTGGATATCTACTGTCTGGTCCTTATACTGAATATCTACAGTCTGAGGTGTTGTATTGATTGTGTAACCATCAATCGTACCTGTCTCTATTACCACATAAGTTCCAAGATGAAGGTCTGTCACAATGACTTTGCCATCAATGCCTGTTGTCACAGCTTCTTTGATTACATCGTCCTTGTTATAAACCTTTGTTCCATCTGCCTTGTAAATATCTGCACCAGCTGTCACTTTAAAAGTAGCACCAGGTAAATACTTTTTCTCATAAGTGAAGTTGCTGCCATTCCATCCAGAAAGTACTTCGCCTTCCTTACAGATGGTGATTGCCCCTAGCTGTTCCTTATCAGTAGCTGTCACACCTGTTGTCTGGCCTGCTTTTACAGTTAAGGTATGGACTTTATTGCTGATCACATATTTGTTTGGTGCTTTAATTTCTTTCAGATAATAGGTCCCAGCAACAAGTGCCTTTGACTTCGCATACCCATTACTATCTGTAGTTAATTCCTGCACCTTATTTGTGCATCCACTATCAGAATAGATTCCATATACTGCACCTGAAAGTAAAACACCACTTGCCACATCTTTTTTATAGATTTCTCCATATCCGATGTTTTCTGTTTTTACTTTCAGATACGCATGAAGTGGATCAGCTCTTGGAACTTCTGATACAAATTCCTGATCTCCAGCTTTGCCAGTCAGCCAGAATACACAGCTGTCGTCTACACTGACTTTGCCAGTATTAGAAGTAAATGAACCTGCTGTAGCTGTTGTATTTACTGAATTAGAATAGATTGTCATACTGTTGCCATTCTTATCAATGCTGTAACCACTGATTGAAAAATCATAACCGGATAACACACCATTACTGTCTGATAATGTCTGTTCAAATCTCTGATTACCTTCGTTCCATTTCAACTCGTAAGTTGGTGCACCACTTTGTGTAGATGCTGCAAAACTTGGAATAATCGCATTGTAAGATGCACTGATATTGTTCTTTAATGACGTGTAGTAATTATAAGAAGCTGTTGAGTCTGGTGCTGTTGCACACAGTTTACTAGCTGCCGAATCTGCACTCGCTGTCCCGAAAATACCGTTTGCAATAATCCAAACCATAGCCTGTGTTGCAATATACTCATTACACTGACCATTGCTTGGTGCTGATACATCCGTTGAACTAAAGCCATAATAAAGGCAGTAAGATAAATACTTCTCCTGCTGGGCACTTAAACTTGTACTTGCATTATCATAACTGTTCATTAACTGACCACCCGAAGCTGATAAACCGAAGTTCATGCAATACCCCGTGTGCCCATCAATCATGGCATACAAGACTTTTCCATGATTATATCCTGCTTTCAATTCGCTGACTTCACCCGATGAATTTGTAGATGCATTCCAGAATGAAATCTTTGCACTGGCACTCGCTGCAAATGCAGTTGTACCATTTGAAAACAGGGTTGTGAAAATAGTTAATATAGCAAGGAAACCTGCCATAATTCGCTTCCATTTCTGTTTCATAAAATTGTTACCTCCTTGTTTTTGAGCAAAAAAATAACAGGTTAAAGTATTTGGCTTTAACCTGTTATATATTGTTCATTTAATTGTCACTATGCTCTGTAGCACCTAAACTCATAAAAGTCTCCACTTCCATTGGTATAGACACCGACGTATTCAATCAAAAAGTATGGTCCAGACTCGCACGCTAACATTTCAGCAATATACTGAGCAATTCCATCTTCCGAACCTAGAAGTCTTCCTGATGTTGTACTTGCCGTATTTAAGTCGGTCTGCACATACACGCTGTAATAGCCTGCTCCATCATAAGGATAATATGAATTGTACTCTTCCTGCGAAATACTTCCATTTGCTAACAAGCTATCAAGATTATCAGTAAGAAGTATTTTACCAGCAGCCTTTGTCTTAGCTGTTGCCAAACTGACAACATTTGCTGGACTGTAATCTGCTTTTGCTGGCTGTACTGGAGCTTGCTGTTCTACTTTTGGTTCTTCTTTCGGTTCATCCTTTGGCTGTTCTGCCTCGTTGCTCTTATTGTCTGATTGAGTGCTATCAGTCTTTATCTTGGTACTTTCTGTATTAGAATTATCTGCTACAGTTGTTTTTTCTTCTTGCTTTGGTGGTTCTGTTTCTGTAAGCTGTTCCGTTTCTTTCTTTTCTTCCACAGTAGGCTTCTCTGTAGGTTCTTCCGTGGAGGCTGGTATTTCTGTAACACTTTCCTTCTGAGTAGCCACATTTTCTGCATTCTTACTTGAACATCCTGCAAGTATCAAAACCATTACGGATAAAATGATAATCATCATCTTTTTCATCTGCTTCACCTATCCTCTCCGTAAGTGGGATAGGCTCTGTGTTCCGTGCCTGTCCACACTTACAAATGTGAACATCTATTAAGTTGCACGGGACACTTCTAAGGTACATCCCGTATTCTGTTCATGTCTTCCTCCTTATTATACTGCACTTAGTTTACGCATTGCAAAAAAGTATTTCATCAAATGACGATACTTTTTGTATGCAGCAAAAGTCATAATCTTCATAGTCTCACCTCCTCTCAGGGTGTACCAATTCTGACAAATGCTAGAAATAATCTTGCAACTAATCCAAGCAAAAGAAGGAAGATTTTTGCCACTCCTAGCGCAAGGTTTAATATGCTTAATAAAATCCAAGCGATTCCTTTTAATATTGCTAACAATATCATGCCTAATCCGGCGAAAAATCTTCTTAACATTTGCATTCCCTCCTATTCATCCATTCCTTCAAAAGACTGTTCCATCCAACCAGTCGCTAAATCTGATACAACCACATCATCCTTAACCTTTGGGCTTTCTTCTACTGGAACTGTTATTCTTTCTGAATCTATAATCACTCTTCCAGAAACAGCAGTACCAAGAAGTCTTATTACTTCTCTTCTTGCTTCTGTCAAAACACTTTCAGTAAGTTCTGCCTTCACTTTCTCTAAATCATCTACTGTAATAAATCTTGAAGCTTTTTCTTCAGATATTGCCGTAAATTCTTCTTTTCCGAAATGATCAATATAAAACTCTATCGCATCAATAATCATTTGATTTTTTGATTTACATACATTGTTATCCAGATTGCTAAGAACTGCATTTACCTTTACGTGTTGAGGATTATTCATATTCATACGAATACTATTGAAAACAACATTATTAGCCATATGCACCTCCTCTAAGCTTTCTTTCTCATATTTCTAAGACCAATATCAGCAAGTTCCTCATATCCTCTTGCATTAGCCTTGATATCAAGAATATAAGAAATATTCTTTTCATCATAATTGCCAAAATTCTTCATAACTACTGCACCCCCACCCACAAAGATTATTGGTGTGGTTTTTAGGTTGTAGCCATATTCTCGGATGGAGTTGTATACTTTCTCTACAAAAGCTTCAATCTCGTCTTTTGCAACCTGATAGTATTCTTCATCTTTCGCATAATCTGCACCATATCGCATAAGATTCTGCAACTCGCTTTCATCAATCTCTCCATTATAGAGCCTGACACATTTCTCGTTTATTGCCCTCATGCAGGTTATCAACCCTCTTTGAATCGTAATGCAATTGGATTCATCCGGAGATTTGTTAATCACTGGCATAATATCTATTGTCCAAGAACCTATATCAACAATCAGTGTCTTTTTCTTGAAAGCAAGAATCCTATCTGCTACTGCTGCATAACACTGTGGAAATACTGCCGCATTCACAATTCTGATTGTGTAGCAAACTGTCTCATAATAGAAAGTAACTTCTTTTCTTGCTGTAAGATAATGAATGAAGTCCGCTTTTTCACTTCCAAATCTTGTGAGTGGAAGTCCAACTGCAAGGAATACATCTGCACTTGTTTTTCCTCTACGCTTTAGTTCTTTTGCAATGGATGCGTAAGTCAATAGTAAGAATGATTCATCATCTGTCTTTCTATCTTTAACTTCCTGTCTCTGAGTTCCAACCTTGTAGTACTTACCATCCAATTCCAAAACATCATCGAATACGGCTGGCTCTGTTCTTATTTCTTTTGCTCCAGTAACAAATACCTGCGATACTGTCTTCATCATTGACCAGCCATGATCAATGCCAATCACTTCTAAATTACTAATATTCATTCGTCTCTTCCTCCTAATATTTTCTTTGATTTTCCACATCTGTTTCATCTGCCTTCATCCCCATTATTTTCTTCATACATGGGAAACAGTAAGAATCGTTTTGTTTATAAGGACAATCATCACATTCACTCTTTTGCTTATTTGTAACTGTTTCTTTCTTTTCCTTATAACACTGATTGGTTATGCATCGACTATCATTCCCCCAAAAGAAATGACATTTCATACATGACTTCAAATCCTTTTCTATCTTCTTTTCTGCATCACTATCTCTGCTATTAGATTTCTCCTTGACCTTCATACGCACTATCCTCCATTTTGAAGATTAATGCATCATGAAATTCTTCTAATCTTTGGTCTGCAATACCCGCTGATTTAGCACATGAAAATAGTGGAATAATAATGATAATAGCTATAACAATAATTCCTATCATTTTGCATTCTCCTTATCTTTCATAGCTTTTGCTATGTAAGGTGTACGTTGACTGTTTCAAGTCCCTATTGCCCCGTACACTAAGGAATGTTCTCATCCCGGGAGTTACAAATGAGCCGCCTAATGCGTTCATGACGCCTTACTATTTTGCAAGTAACACTATCTCCTCTATTGCCATTTCGAGGATAAGGTTGAACCTCTCAACCTTCATGGTTTATTATCCATTCGCAATATCTGTAATCCTTTTACCGTGCTTGTGCCCTGCTTCTCGTTCTTCATTTTTCAATCCTTCGAACTACTAATGTGATAACAGTGGTCTTGAACCTTCCAGGCAGATACCCCGAACTTTTACTCTAACTTTGTAACTGATATTAAGTTGTATGTTCCTTGCTTTCGCTGGGAACATGTATATAATAACTTCAATGCAATTATCTGGATAGAAACTATACTGGTGTATTTTACTTATTTCACACCAATTATTGGTGTGTTTTATTTATGTGGACTATCTCTATCACCATCTGATTCTTGCAACTTTTTCCAGATATGCTTTGGCAGTGATCTTGATGGCTCATGAAACTGTTCCAAATATGTTTCAAAAACCTCAGTATTTACAAGTGCTGAATTGCCTACTTTGTAGATTGCACCTGCTTCACCTGCTAATGCCATAAACCTTGTTTTTCCAATACTGTAGATGATTTCACCTTCTCTCGCATTAACATACTTTTTCATCACTTCTTTTGTATCTGTATAAGTCTTATATGAATACCCCATAGTTACTCTCCTTTCGCTGGGCCAAATAATGGATGTTTCATTGGAATTGCCTCTTCCCGAAATTGCTCCATGTATTCGTCAAAGATATCAATGTTTATAAGAACAGTCCCACCAGTTCCCTCATTTATCTTATATACAGCTCCCGCAGCCCTTGCCATTTCAATAAACCTATGATGACCAATGCTATATGTGATCGAACCCTCTCCTATTCTGACATATTTTTTCTGCACATATTTTGATGTATTGGGTACCTTATATAAATGCTTCATATAATCCTCCATCTTCTTTTGATGTATCAATGTTGTTCTCGGCAACTGATATAATGCATCCGCAGATAACGCTACTATCAATAAGACTTCATCTTCTATATGAAAAAGTTGTTGTGCATCCTCAACCCTAAGAAACCTTTTTATCTGAATATTATCCGCTGCATATGCCCTGATTGATGTCTGTAACTTATTCGCCATCCAGCTCCACCTCTTTACTTAATACTCTATATCGTTCTAGATAACGATCTAGAATCTCTGTATTTACCAGTACCATCTGATTCACTTTGTATACTGCATTTGCTTTCTTAGCTATTTCCTGAAACTTTGAGATACCCATTCCATAGACTTTGCATCCATCCTTATATCTCACAAACTTTTTTCCACTCTCTTCTGCTTCCTTATAATTAAATCTCTTATCCTGCTTCATGCTATTACACCTCTTTCCTGAAAAGGACATCATTTTCTCCATAACGCAAAAAGGACACTTTTCTAAATTTCTCTAGAAAAGTGCCCTAAAATAGTGCTTTTATTAAATTCAACTTCATTTACCAAAATTCCAGCTCATTCGAACTCATTCGGACTTGACCATCTTTTTGATGTCCTTTTGATGTCCTTTGGACATCTGAATCTCTCAAAAGCCGTATAAACACTGGCTTTATTTATCCAGACTCTTCATCGTCGGAAACAGCAAGACGTCTCTGATTGCTGCGGAGTCGGTGAGAAGCATGCACATTCTGTCAATGCCGAATCCGATACCACCTGTTGGAGGCATACCAATTTCTAGGGCGTTTAGGAAATCTTCGTCCGTTGTGTTGGCTTCCTCGTCACCCTGAGCAAGCTGTGCTTCCTGGGCTTTGAAACGCTCGCGCTGGTCGATTGGGTCGTTTAACTCGGAGTAAGCATTGGCCATTTCCCAGCCGTTCATGTAGAACTCGAAACGCTCTACGTAATCTGGGTTCTCTGGTTTCTTCTTGGTCAATGGGGAAATCTCGATTGGGTGATCCATAACGAAAGTTGGTTGGATCAGGTGATCTTCTACATATTCCTCAAAGAACAGGTTGAGAATGTCGCCTTTTTTGTGGCGCTCCTCGAATTCAATACCTTTTTCTTTAGCGATTGCTCGTGCTTCTTCTAAGGTGTTGATTTCGTTGAAGTCAATGCCTGCGTATTGTTTCACAGCATCAAGCATGGTGATTCTTGCAAATGGTTTGCCGAGGTCCATCTCGATGTCGTTGTAAGTAATTTGGGTGGTGCCAAGGACTGACTGGGCAACTGTGCGGAACATACTCTCGGTAAGTTCCATCATGCCTTCGTAGTCTGTGAATGCCTGGTAGATTTCCATCAGGGTAAACTCTGGGTTGTGACGAGTATCGAGGCCTTCGTTACGAAATACACGACCAATTTCGTATACACGTTCCATGCCACCGACAATCAGTCGTTTTAAGTATAATTCCAAGGAAATACGAAGCTTTAAGTCTTCGTCCAAAGCATTAAAGTGTGTTTCAAATGGACGAGCTGCTGCACCACCTGCATTGGAAACGAGCATTGGTGTTTCAACTTCGATGAAATCACGGCCGTCTAAGAAATTACGAACTTCACGGATGATTGCAGAACGTTTCAAGAAAGTATCCTTTACTTCTGGGTTCACGATCAAGTCTACGTATCTTTGGCGGTAACGAATGTCTGTATTTGTTAAGCCATGAAATTTCTCTGGGAGAATCTGCAGACTCTTACTGAGCATCTTGATTTGAGAAGCGTGAATTGAGATTTCGCCCATCTTTGTTGTGAAGACGGTTCCAGTAATGGTAACAATATCACCAATATCGAATTTCTTGAAATCTTTGTAGGAGTCTTCCCCTACTTCATCACGGGCAACGTAACTTTGAATGTTGCCATCACGGTCGGCAACATTACAAAAGGATGCTTTACCCATAACACGCTTGCTCATCATACGACCAGCAACCGTAACCTCTTTTCCTTCCAGGGCATCGTAGTTATCCTTGATTGCCTGGGAATGGTGGGTTACTTCACATTTTGTGATGACGAAAGGATCTTTCCCTTCTTCCTGCAAAGTCGCTAATTTATCTCTTCTTACCTTTAGTAATTGCTTTGTATCTTCTGCCACTTGTCTTTCTCTCCTTCAAAACTAGTTTGCTTTCTTAATGTCTAAGATTTTATATTTAACTATTCCTACTTGAGTCTCTACCTCAATGGTATCACCTTTATGAGCACCGATGAGAGATCTGCCTACAGGGGATTCGTTTGAAATCTTACCTTTTAAGCTGTTTGCCTCAGTAGAACCAACGATTTTATATTCTAATTCTTCGTCATACTCGAGATCTTTGATCACTACGCTACAACCAATGTTAATAACGCTGTCATCAACGTCCTCTTCCACAACGACTTCTGCATTCTTTAAGATTTTGTCAATTTCCTCAATACGAAGTTCAATGTCTCTTTGCTCTTCTTTCGCTGCATCATACTCTGCGTTTTCGGAAAGGTCTCCTTGCTCTCTTGCTTCCTTGATTTTCTGAGCAACATCTTTACGGCGGTTAACCTTTAAATCGTGTAACTCATCCTCCAACTGTTTCAGACCTTCATAGGTCAATATGTTCTTTTTTCCTTCTGCCATGATTTTTCCCTCCTGGTTATATCCGTTTCATCACGGTTCACACCGATATATTATATCGTATCCATAATACCTTGTCAATCACACCCACTTATCAAATCTTCGAACTCATTCACCGGCATAGGTTTTGCAAAATAAAATCCCTGAATCAAGTCGCAGTCCGTTTCTTTAAGAAAATCAACCTGTGATTTTGTCTCGATTCCCTCCGCAACAATTTTCATATCCAAATGCTTGGCCAGTGTAATCGTATCGCGAACAACAATATCACTCTTACCTTCATTATCTGTTTGGCGAAAAAATCCTGCATCCAGTTTAACAACATCAAGAGGCAAATCTTTCAATGAATTCAATGAGGAATAGCCTGATCCGAAATCATCCATAGACACACTAAAGCCCTCTTGGCGCAGCTTGTCCAACGTATCAATCAAAATTTGCTTCCCTTCAAAGAAAGTACTCTCCGTAAGTTCCAGTTCGATGTACTTATGTGGCACAGCATAGGAGTCTACAACTTCGCATATTTTTTCCACCAGCTTAGGATTTCCCAAGTTTGCTCGAGATAAATTGACCGAAATGGTAATCATCTCCCTGCCAAGTTCCATACATTTCTTTTGGTATTCGCAAACCTGTGAAAGCATGTACTCATCTAATTGCCGAACAAAACCGTTCTTTTCAAACAATGGAATAAACTCACCCGGTGAAATAAATCCCATGCTTGGGCTTATCCAACGAACTAATGCCTCCGCACCTAGAATATTTTCTCCATCGGTGCTATATTTAGGCTGAAGGAATAGTTTATACTCTTTCTCGTCGAGCGCCTTTTGCATCTCATTTTCCAGATTCTTTTCCTTATACTTTGCCTCCCTTACTTTATCGTCAAAAAAGGCTATGTGCTGTGCAGAATTATCCATGATACCCTCTTTTGCAAAGGTAGCATAGTTATTCATTCGCTCCGGTGATTTCATGTCTTTACTCACCAGATAAATTCCATAATCAATATTAACGACCCGGACTGGAATGTAACTGCGAACTTTTTTATCCATTTCCAAAATTCGTTTCTCAAGATTCTCTTTTGTATCATAAGACAACAGCATGCAAAAGTGATCC
>OBMA010001107.1_pt1 | contig 16430 bp, 13 predicted proteins | sample 1539141 | NCBI WGS metagenome assembly OBMA01 (sample SAMEA3991484, study PRJEB22521) | metagenome | biome: anthropogenic terrestrial biome; feature: sewage plant; material: raw primary sludge | place: Sweden | collected 2012-09-26 | reverse complement strand
TTGTGTCAAAAAAAATCGGTCCTAACGAGTATCTGTTGTCCGGTCGTCTGGAGGTAGAGGATGTCAATGATAATTTTGGACTCAAATTGCCACTTAGTGACGATTATCTGACCATAGCAGGATTGGTGCTCGATGCCTTTGGATTTGTGCCGTCGGCCAATGCAGAAGTGACCATAGATAAACGTTTTGAGGTGAAAGTGATTCGTACCTCGGCGGTCCGTGTTGATTTGGTGCGTCTGACGGTCTTCCCGTCAGATGCAGAGTGATTTTTATGTAAAAATCTTAGGAAGTATGAAATTAGGTATAGTTCAACAGTCCAATACGGGCGATGTAAGGCAGAATAAGGAACATTTGATGGCTGGCATACGTCAGTGTGCATCGATGGGGGCCCAGCTGGTAGTGTTGCAGGAATTGCACAACAGTTTGTATTTCTGTCAGACAGAGGATGTGAATGCTTTTTCGTTGGCGGAGTCCATTCCAGGTCCGTCCACTGATGAATTCGGGACTTTAGCCAAGGAGTTGGGTGTCGTGCTTGTCATATCGCTGTTTGAACGTCGGGCAGCTGGTTTATATCACAATACGGCGGTGGTATTGGAGCGTGATGGCTCCATAGCCGGCATTTATCGAAAAATGCACATTCCGGATGACCCTGCCTATTATGAAAAATTCTATTTTACGCCAGGTGACTTGGGCTTTCATGCCATACAGACCTCGGTAGGACGTCTGGGGGTGATGGTGTGCTGGGACCAATGGTATCCGGAGGCTGCACGACTTATGGCTTTGGATGGCGCTGAGGTCATTATATATCCTACCGCCATAGGGTGGGATGAGGGTGATACACCAGCCGAGAAGATGCGTCAGACGGATGCGTGGATGCTGGTGCAGCGCGGACATGCCGTGGCGAATGGTTGCTATGTGGTGGCCGTGAATCGAACGGGATATGAGCCAGACCCATCTGGAGTCACTTCGGGTATCAAGTTTTGGGGCAACAGTTTCGTGGCAGGTCCACAGGGTGAGCTGCTGCTGCATGCCTCCCCACTAAAGGAAGAGTGTCTTGTTACCGATATATCGTTGCCTCATGAGGAGGATGTCCGCCGCATTTGGCCCTTCTTTCGTGACCGCCGCATAGAGGAGTTTGGTGAACTGACCAAGCGGTTCCGCCAAAAGTGATTTATTCAAACCTCATGGTCTCGGTTGGACTTACCTTGGTGATGATGTAGGAAGGACCGACCAGCATCAGCAGAGCTGTGCAGAAGGCTGCCGCATTTATCAGCAGCCAGTTGATGAAACTGATGGAGATAGGTACCGTGCTGACATAATAAACTTCGGGGTCCAGCTGTATGATGCCGAAATAGTGCTGTATGGCGCATATTGCCAATGCTATGACATTGCCGAGCAGCATCCCCTTGCCCACCAGAAAACAGGCTTGATATAAGAAAATCTTGCGGATGCTCCAGTCCTCAGCTCCCATTGATTTCAGCAGTCCTATCATTTTGGTCTTTTCCAATATCAGAATCAGCAGTCCCGAAATAATGGTGAATCCTGCCACCAACGCCATCAGCACCAAGATGATAACAACATTCACATCAAGCATATCCAGCCAATTGAATATTTGAGGATTTATCTCCTTGATGCTGCGCACGTTATAAGAGTCGCCCGTCTTTGAATCGTATTTGTTGCCCACGGCTCCGAACACCTCATTGCTGGCCTTGTCGAGGTCGTCGTAGTCCTTAATCAGAATCTCCAGTCCTCCTATCTGGTTGTCGTCCCATCCGTTTAGCCTTTGCACATGTTTTATGTCGCCAATCACCACCATTTTGTCGTAGTCGCTGAATCCGGTGGAATAGATGCCACAAACCCTCAGTGCGCGTACTCTTACCTTTCCATTGATGATGAAGTAAGTGGGTATCTTGTCACCCACTTTCAGTTTAAGCATATTGGCTATTTTCTGTGATATCACCACCTGGTTGGAAGTGCTGTCGTTGCTGATGCGTGGCACTTGTCCGGCTTTCAGATTGCTCTGGAAGAAAGACCAGTCGAAATCTGGGCCGACACCTTTCAGCACCACCCCCTGAAATTCGTCTTTCGTCTTCATGATGCCAGGTTGGTTGGCAAAAACCTGAACGTGCCTGACGTCGGTCAATCCCCCAATCTGTTTGGTCAGTCCTGCATCTATGCTCATGGGTTTTACCTCGTAGCTCTTTTCTCCTAGATTGATGCCGACCTGAATGTGAGAGCCGAATCCTATCAACTTGTTGCGGACTTCCTGCTTGAAGCCAACAACAATGCCGACTGACAGAATCATTACAGTCAGTCCGATGGCTACGCCAGCAATGGCAATCTTGACGGCGGGTTTCGATACTTGTTGGTTTCCCTTTTTTTGCCCGAAATGGATACGTCGGGCAATGAATAGTTCAAAATTCATTAATATGAGCAATAAAAAAGCACAAAGGCCATCCTCTGTGCTTTTATGTTATTATAAATAGGGTGAAAAGGTTACCACTTATTTTCGGATGTCGACGGTGCGTCCAGGATAAACCTCAAGAGCTTGGCGCAGCACAAAAAGCGCTTTTGCAAGGTCTTCCTTTGAGATGGCATAGGCAATGCGCACCTCGTCCTTACCCAAGGCATCGCTGGTATAGAATCCCCGAGCGGGAGCCAGCATCACTGTTTGTCCCTCGTATTGGAAATCCTCGAGCAGCCAGCGGCAGAACACTTCAGAGTCGTCGATAGGCAGGCGGGCTACTGTGTAGAAAGCTCCCATCGGGATAGGAGAGTAGACGCCAGGAATACGGTTCAAACCGTCAATCAGGAATTTCCGTCTCTCTTCATATTCCTTATATACGTCCAGCATATATTCATCGGAAGTGCCATCAATGGAAGCCTCTGCCACCATCTGTCCAATAAGCGGCGGGCAGAGTCTGGCTTGACAGAACTTCATGACATTCTTCTTTACGTCCTCATTTTTTGATACCAATGCACCCACACGCAATCCACATTCGCTGTATCTTTTTGATACGGAGTCGAACAATACCACGTTATTCTCGATGCCTTTCAAGTGGAAGGCCGAGATGTAAGGAGCCCCTGAATAGCAGAACTCACGGTAAACCTCATCAGAGAAAAGGAACAAGTCGTATTTTTTTACAAGGTCCCTAATCTGGTTCAGTTCATCGCGGCTGTAGAGATAACCCGTCGGGTTGTTAGGGTTGCAAATCAGAATGCCCTTGGTGCGTGGGGTAATCATTTCCTCAATCTGGTCGATGTGAGGCAGATGGAACCCCTCCTCGATGGTGGAAACCACCGGCTTGACCACTGCGCCGCACGCAACGGCAAATGCAGTATAGTTGGCGTAGGCAGGCTCGGGGACGATAATCTCGTCACCTGGGTCCAGACAAGTCATGAAAGTGAAATTCACCGCCTCAGATCCACCGCAAGTAATGATGATGTCGTCGGCGGTGACATCGATATTGAATTTATGGTAATAGTTGGCCAGCTTTTGCCGAAGGCTGAGAATTCCATTGCTGGGAGTGTAAGCCAACACGTCCATTTTAATATTCTTGAGTGATTCCAGCGCCACCGCCGGAGTCTTGATGTCGGGCTGACCGATGTTCAAGTGATACACTTTTATACCCTTGGCCTCTGCTTGATTGGCAAAAGGAGCCAGCTTGCGAATAGGCGAAGCTGGCATCGAAAGTCCTCGTAATGATGTCTGTGGCATTATAGTCAAATAACTAATTAATATCTCGCAATTTGAAAGGCAAATTTATTAAAATCAAATCCCAAAATCAAGTTTTATTTGAGTAATAATGTTCCAAATTATTATTATATTTGTGAACCTTAATTTTTATACTCTAAAATTAGACTGACTGTTGCCAGTCGATTGCTTGCAATTGTTTGCAAATGTTGCAGGCAAAAAAAAGTGCATCTCTCCCGATGGAGGGATGCACTTCATTTTTTGTGTTTTTTCCACCTTATATTGTCAAGATTCTTCTTTTTTCCATTTATTTGTGCTAAATTCGCACTGAATTTTAGCAATATGGCTGCACAGCAAAATGATTTGTTACAAGGTTTGTCTGCTGAAATTGACCGCTTGAAGTCCTTGTATGAGGAGGTTAAGCGTCAAAACTCAGATTTAAGCAACCAACTCGATGCGAAAAACATTGAGATTGCGGATGCAACTCTTCGTATAAAAGAGTTGGAGCGCAAAAATCAGACAATAAAAGCTGTCAAACTCAATTCGTTCTCGTTGGACGATGCGATATGTAGCAGAGCCGAACTGCTAGGATTGGTGCGGGAAATTGATAAATGTATTGCCCTTTTGAACAAGTAATCTGATGAGCCAGAATAAGGAAAAAATGGAACTTTCTATAGGTAGCGTTAATATTAATGTTATCGTTCCGTTGGACCAGCAGAAACTATATACAGATGCTTGCGAATTGGTTAATAATAGGCTGACTGAATATCAGAAAGTTCAGAATGCCAGAGGTTTGGATTATCAGTTATCGTTGGTGGCTCTTGAATTGGCCCTCGATCAACTGAGCGAAAAATCACACACGATTGAGGCAGAGGAGAATCTGCGTAAGATGATGTCTTCACTCTCTGCTTACCTTGATAAGGAGGAAAACCTTTAGCTTTTATCAGTATTCCATTTTATTTCGAGGTTTACGCCCGCATTGCTGCCCATTGTTACGAGTGGACAGGGTGCATCTTATATATTAATTTAATTTTTCAATATTTTCAAATGATTCTGTATATTATAATTGGTATTGGCGCTTTGCTCTTAGGGGGCGGCGGTGTTTGGTTCCTCTCCAACACTGTTCTCAAATCGCGCACTCAGAATATTATCGCTGAAGCTGAGAATGAGGCTAAAGTGTTGAAGGATAAAAAGATGCTTGAGGTGAAGGAAAAATTCATCTCAATGAAGAATGATTACGACCTTCAGGTGAATCAGCGCAATTCCAAATTGCAACAGGCTGAGGCCCGTATGCGTCAGCGTGAACAGCAGGTCAATCAACTCCAGTCGGAGGCTGCAAAGAGCAAGGCTGAGAATGATTCCATCCGCGACAATCTGAAAAACCAGCAGTCTATTCTTGAACAGCGCAAGCAGGAACTTGAGAAGTTCCGTCATCAGGAGAATGAACGTCTCGAGGTGATTTCTGGTTACTCGGCTGCTGAGGCCAAGGAGAAATTGATTGAGTCGATGAAGGAAGAGGCCAAGACGGATGCCATGGCTTTTGTCAACGAAATAATGGAAGAGGCCAAGATGAATGCCAATAAGGAAGCCAAGAAGATAGTTATCCAGACTATCCAGCGTGTGGCTACCGAGGCTGCCATCGAAAATTCAGTTTCGGTTTTCAATATTGATTCCGATGAACTGAAGGGCCGTATCATTGGCCGTGAGGGCCGCAACATCAGAGCCTTGGAGGCTGCTACGGGGGTTGAAATCATTGTTGATGATACGCCCGATGCCATTGTCCTTTCTGCCTTCGACCCTGTCCGCCGTGAGGTGGCTCGTCTGGCACTTCATCAGCTGGTTACCGATGGCCGTATCCATCCTGCCCGCATCGAGGAGGTGGTAGCCAAGGTAAAGAAACAAGTGGAGGATGAAATAGTGGAGACGGGTAAACGTACCACTATCGATTTGGGTATCCATGGATTGCATCCTGATTTGGTTCGTCTTATCGGAAAAATGAAGTACCGCTCTTCGTATGGTCAGAACCTGTTGCAGCATGCCCGCGAAACGGCTAACCTTTGTGCGGTTATGGCATCAGAACTTGGATTGAATCCTAGCAAGGCCAAACGTGCCGGTTTGCTCCACGATATAGGAAAGGTGCCTGATGATGAGCCAGAATTGCCACACGCTATTCTGGGTATGAAGCTGGCTGAGAAGTACAAGGAGAAACCAGATATCTGCAATGCCATTGGTGCCCACCACGATGAAGTGGAGATGGAAACCCTTATTGCTCCTATCGTGCAGGCTTGTGATGCCATTTCGGGAGCCCGTCCTGGTGCCCGCCGCGAAATTGTGGAGGCCTATATCAAGCGACTGAACGATTTGGAGAAATTGGCTTCAGCTTACCCTGGTGTGCTCAAGACTTATGCCATTCAGGCAGGTCGTGAACTCCGTGTGATTGTTGGTGCTGATAAGATTGATGATAAGGAGGCAGAAAAACTCTCTTACGAAATTGCCAAGAAGATTCAGGATGAGATGACTTATCCTGGTCAGGTCAAGATTACTGTCATACGCGAGACGCGTGCGGTAAGTTACGCCAAATAAATAGCGAAGCTTAGAATAAATAGCGGGGGCTGCATCCATTGATGCAGCCCCCGCTGTTGTTTTACGTTGTTGTTTTATTTACCATGTTTCGCCTTTTGATGCCGACGTTGGGTGGTCAGGAGGCTTTGCTCTGTATTATCTCCCTCTGTGTTGATTTTAGCGTCAGTGCATCAGCGTCTTGATGGAAGTGGTTAAAAAAGATTCAGTTTATTCTTTTTAGCCTCCTCTATCGACATCAGTTTTTCTTGTTTTTCATTGTTCTCGTTGCGGAGCCTCTTCTGGTCCTCTTTTATTTTCAGCATGAAAGCCTCCCGTGTGCGAGGGTTCAGCAGCTGAGAGGCGGCATAGGTGCTTTGTGAGGCATCCTTCATGTAGGCCACCAATCCATTGTATTGAGGAGCCATCTTCACGGCAGTGTGTACAGGGCTGGTAGTGGCACCGCCTATCAGCAAAGGAATGTGCAGCCCGGCCTTCTGCATTTCGCTGGCCACATGGCACATCTCTTCAAGCGATGGGGTTATCAGTCCACTCAGACAGATGAGGTCAGCCTTTTCCTTGATGGCAGTGGCGATTATTTTCTCTGAAGGAACCATCACGCCCAAGTCTATGATGTCAAAATTGTTGCAGGCCAGAATCACGGCCACAATGTTTTTGCCAATGTCGTGCACGTCACCTTTGACTGTGGCAATGACTATTTTTCCTGCCTTTTGGTTCTCGCCATCCCCGTTTTGCTGTTCAATGTAAGGTTGCAGAAAAGCCACGGCATTCTTCATGGTGCGTGCCGTCTTTACCACCTGAGGCAGAAACATCTTTCCAGCCCCGAACAGTTCGCCCACATAGTTCATGCCATCCATCAGCGGTTTTTCAATGATTTCTACTGCCCTTGCATATTTGGTCAGTGCCTCTTTCAAATCTGTTTCCAGATAGTCGCTGATACCCTTGGCCAAACTATATTGCAGCCTTTCCTCCAGATTTTTGTTTCTCCACTCGTCAACGTGTTCGGTCGTAGTCTCGCCCGATGCCTCCGCCTTTATTTTTTCAGCCATGGCAATCATTCGCTCGGTAGCCTCCTTGTCTCGGTTGAACAAGACGTCCTCCACGCATTTGCGCAGGTCCTCAGGTATGTCATCATACACTTGCAGCATACCTGCGTTTACGATGCCCATATCCATGCCTTTGGCATAAGCATAGTAGAGGAATATGGAGTGGATGGCCTCTCGTACGGGATTGTTGCCTCTGAACGAGAAAGACAGATTGCTCACGCCACCGCTTATCTTGGCATAGGGCAGGTTCTGCCTTATCCATTCGGCGGCTTTGATGAAGTTGACTCCATAATTGTTGTGCTCCTCTATGCCAGTGGCGATGGCCAGCACGTTGGGGTCGAAAATGATATCCTCGGGCGGAAAGTTTGCCACTTGGGTGAGCAGGTTGTAGGCCCGTTGGCAGATGCTTATTTTTCGTTCGTAGGTATCGGCCTGTCCCTTCTCGTCAAACGCCATTACCACTGTGGCCGCTCCATAGGCATGTATCTTTCTTGCTTTTTCTATGAATTTTTCCTCACCCTCTTTCAGTGAAATGGAGTTGACGATGCTTTTCCCCTGCACACATTGCAGTCCGGCCTCTATGACTTCCCACTTTGAAGAGTCAATCATGATGGGCAGCCGTGCAATTTCGGGTTCCGACATCAGCAGGTTAAGGAAGTTCACCATCTCGGTTTTTGCATCAAGCATGGCGTCATCCATATTCACGTCAATCACCTGCGCTCCGTTCTCCACCTGTTTGCGGGCGATGCTTAGCGCCTCCTCATATTTCTTTTCACTGATGAGTCTCAGAAATTTTTTCGAGCCAGCCACATTGCATCGTTCACCGATGTTGACAAACAGACTGCGTTCGGCTTGGGGGTTCTCCTTATAGTTGACCGATTTTATTTCCAGCGGTTCCAGTCCCGACAGCCAAAGGCTGTGTTGTTTCTTTTTGGGTTGATGGCGCAGGGCCCCTTTCAGCAGCGGCAGGTAGGCGGCAATGTGGGCTGGGGTAGTGCCGCAGCAGCCTCCTAACACATTCACCAGACCCTCTGTCAGATAGTCTTTTACCTGTTCTGCCATTAATTCTGGAGTCTCGTCATATTCGCCAAATTGGTTGGGCAGTCCCGCATTAGGATAGGCACTGATGTAGCAAGGGGCAAAACGGCTCACCTCCTCGATGAACGGTTTCAAATCTTTGGCTCCGAAAGAGCAGTTCAGACCTATTGACAGCACATCGGCGTGCATCACCGATATGATGAAGGCTTTAAGTGTCTGTCCCGACAGGGTGCGTCCGCTGCTGTCGGCTACTGTGGCCGACAGCATGATATATACCTTTCTTCCGGTTTTCAGCATGGCCTCCTGTGCCGCTTGTATGGCCGCTTTGGCATTCAGCGTGTCAAAAATGGTCTCAATCAGCAGCGCATCCACTCCGCCCTCAATCAGTGCACACATTTGCTCTACATAGGCCTCGTGCAGCTGTGCGTAAGTCACTCCTCGCTTGGCGGGGTCGTTCACGTCGGGCGATATGGAGGCCGTCTTGTTGGTGGAACCTACCGACCCCGCTACAAATCGAGGTTTCGAGGGGTCTTTGACCGTATATTCATCGGCGGCGGCTCTCGCTATCCGTGCGGCTGCAAGGTTTATCTCGCGCGCATATTCTTCCGTCTGGTAGTCGCCCATCGATATGCGTTGGGAGTTGAATGAGCAGCTCTCAATGATGTCGGCTCCCGCCTCCAGATATTTCTTATGTATGTCTTTTATTATTTGGGGCTGGGTGAGGCACAGCAGGTCATTGTTCCCCCGTTGTTGACAATCTATGTCGGCAAATCTTTCACCGCGGTAGTCGGCTTCTGTCAGTTTGTATTGTTGTATCATGGTGCCCATACCGCCGTCCAGCAGCAATATCCGCTTGCCCAGTTCTTCTTTCAAGTCAGCCATGTTTTTCCTCTTTCTTTTTTTTGTTATTCATCAGAAAATTGTTGCAGCAGGTCGCGGTAAGCATTGTAGACTTTCGCCCTCGACAGAAATCCCACATATTTGTTGGAGCCTTTGTAGACAACGGCCAGGTTCCAGGCCTTGGTAAATTCAAATTTCTTCATGATGGCGTCAACGGTGTCACCCTGCACATCTTTCAGTCGGTCCTCTTCGTCCTGCTTCTGCTTAGGAGTGGTTCTCTGGTCCTTCTTGTCCCGCTCCTCGCGTTCCTTGTTTATTTCGTCCTCCACCATTTTCTTTTTTTCAGGGTCCTCCACAAATATGAGGGCCGAGGCACCCAGCATGAATTGTTCCACTTGCAGGGTGTTGTAGTATTCGGGCTGGAACATCACGTTGCGGATATCGTTAATGGTGAGTATTCCCACCAGACAGCGGTGGTCGTCAAGTACTGGGAAAACATTTCTCTTGGTCTCTTTGATGACGTCTATGACCTCTCCCAGTCTCATTTTCGGTTTCAGCTCTTTCAGGTCCTTGTCAATCAGCGAATCCACGTCCAGCATCATTTGTATGTTCTTGTCGATGTGGTGTGTCATCAGTTCTCCCTTCTGGGCCAGTCGCATGGCATACAGACTGTGAGGTTCGAATACCAAAATGGTCATATAGGCCACTACGGCGGTGGTCATGATACTCAGAAACAATCCGTATCCGCCCGTCAGTTCGGCAATGAGGAATGTGCTGGTGAGTGGGGCGTGCATCACACCGCTCATCACACCTGCCATGCCAGCCAATGCAAAATTTTTCTCGGGCAGGCTGGCCGAACTGACGCTGTTGATGGTTCCTGCGGTGGTGAATCCTGCCACGCAGCCCATAAACAGACTGGGTGCGAAGATACCACCCGTTCCGCCGCTACCGTTGGTGGCTGCCGTGGCAAAAATCTTGAAGAATGCGACCAGAAAGAAAAACAGGAACATCATGAAAAAGTTGTCGTTGAATCCGTAGAATACGCTGTTGCGCGTCACCAATTCCTCTTGCCCGTTGATGAGTGCGGTGATGGTGTCGTAACCCTCACCATAGAGTGGTGGCAGAAAGAAAATGAGCAGACTCAGCATCACGCCGCCGACGGCCAGTTTCTTCATCGGGCTGTTGATGCTTCTGAAAAAGGATTCCAGTTTGTTGCTGCCCCTTACAAAGTAGAGTGACACGAATCCGCACACGACGCCCAGCAGAATGTAGTAAGGCGTTCTTTCGGGAGCGAAGTTGACGGTGGTGTCAAATGGGAACATATTCTCTGTGCCCGATAGTGCAAAGGTGATGACGGTGGCGGTGATGGCGGTGATGATGAGCGGCACGATGGACGCCATGGTAAGGTCGAGCATCAGTACCTCCAGCGTGAAGATGACGCCCGTGATGGGGGCCTTGAAGATGCCCGCCACGGCACCTGTGGCACCGCAGCCCACCAGCAGCATCATTTTCTTCTGGTCGAGATGCAGCAGATTGCCCAGCTGGGAACCGATGGCCGACCCCGTCAGCACAATTGGCGCCTCCGCTCCTACCGAACCTCCGAATCCGATGGTGAACGAGCTCGCCACTACCGATGACCACATATTGTGCATACGGATGTAGGCCTTGCGCTGCGATATGGCAAACATGATTTTGGTCACTCCATGGCTGATGTCGTCCTTTATTACATAGTGTACAAAGGCGCTGGCTATGGCTATGCCTATGATTGGAGTAATCAGGTACAGATAGTTGAGGTTGCCTCCCGTGAATCCTTGATTTACAAATGAATGTATGGTTTTAATTAGAAATTTCAGCAGGAAGGCGGCCAGGGCGCAACCCACACCTACAAAGAAACTGAGTATTCCCATGGTCTGTTTGTCACTGATGTGCAAACGGCGCCATTTAAGAAAATTCTCCCATTTTACCTTTATATATCTTTTTTTGTCCATTCGTCAATTAAACCTCTTTTCCGTAAACTGCAAATTTACATTTATTCTTTGTCTTATTCCCCTAAATTTCGCTTTTTAACTAAATGGAGAGCCGTTATCAGTTGGCTGCCGCTCCTCTTATTATCTGTCTGGTCTTTGTCAGGTATCTGATGATGGCCATGCCGGCCACAGCGTACAGTCCGATGATGAATCCCGTCCAGATGCCATAGATGCCCCAATGGGCTTTCACGCCCAGTAGGTAGCTGATGGGCAGATTGATGCAGACATAGCCGGTGGTGGCTATCACCATGGGCAGATGCACGTCCGACATTCCGCGCAGGGCTCCCAGCGTTACCGATTGCAGTCCGTCGGCTATCTGGTAGAGGGCGGCGAATATCAGCAGGGTGGCCGATAGCCCTATCACGTTGGCGTCGGAGGTGTAGGCCAGCGGTATCTGGTGTCTGAATGTCAGCATCAGCAGTGCGCAGATGAGATTGTAGCAGATGCTGAGGTGCATGGAGGCGATGCCGGCTTTGCGCATATCGGTGTAGTGCTGTTGTCCCAGCTGGTGGCTCACCCTGATGGTGGTGCCCGATGCGATGCCCGTCACTACCATAAAGGTAAGGCTGGATATGTTCATCGCAATCTCGTGACTGGCCAAGGAGGTGGAACCGAACCAGCCTGCCATGATGGCCGACAGACTGAAGCAGGAGCACTCGATGAACATTTGCAGACCGATGGGCAGGCCTATGGAACTGAGACGGCTGACGTCTTTCCAGTTGAGTCTCTTGCCGAAAAATCTGAAGTATCGCCATATGGAGGGTCTCTTTCTGAACAGCGCCAGATAGAGTATGGGCATACAGCATCGGGATATGAGGGTGGCTATTCCTGCTCCCAACACCCCCATGGCGGGACATCCGCATTTGCCGAATATGAATATCCAGTTGAGCAGAATGTTGAGCAGGGCGGTCAGTATTGTTATCTGCATGGCATATTTGGTGTTGCCAAGTCCCTCCATGAATTGCTTGAAGGCGAGAAATATCAGATAAGGAAACAAGGAAATCACCAGCGTGCGGTAATAGGGTACGGCCAGCCTCCACACAGCCTCTTCTTGCCCCATGCGGTCCATAAAGTAGGATAGTGCGTACATACCGCCGCCTATGGCAATGGCTGCTGTGGCGTCCACCACTATGGAGTGCTGAAACAGCAGACCTGCCTTGCGGTAGTTGCCTGTGGCATAGTTGGGCCCGATGACGGGGGTGGAGCCGAATGCGATGCCTTGCGCCAGCACAAAACCCACCAGAAAGACGGCATTGGCAAACGATACGGCTGCCAGCTCGTTGGTGCCGATGCGCCCCACCATCATGGTGTCGGCTAGCATCACCATGGCCTGCCCAAGCTGCGACAGCATTACGGGAATGGCTATGGCCAGATTCCGTCGGTAGAATGGGACATAGCTGCGTATCAGTTTTTTTGTTTTTTGTAGTGCCAATTTGTTTCTGTGATTTTGTGTGCAAAGTTACGTCTTGTTGCCTTACCATACAAACAAAAAAAATCCGTAACTGTTTAGTTCCGGATTTTTTCCTCCACAGCCCTAAGGCTGAAGAGGGGTGTTATTGTCAAGCCGTGTTTCACAACAAGACTTGATTGGATATAGTATATTTATATAATAGGGTCAATTCAAGTCGTGAGTCGCGTTGATTTTGTTCTTCGTTTCTCACACTGCAAGTTTACCACCTTTTGCAATTTTTGATGTGGACAATCTGTGATTTTTTGTGGACTTTTTTGAGAATTTCACCAGGTGGACTTTTTTGTGGATTGGCTGCTGAGTCTTTTGTATAGACGCTTGCAGGGAAATATGACCTATCAGGGAGTACAATGCGATGCACAAAAAAAAGCCCTGCGGAAGAATGATTCCGCAGGGCTTTTTTATTTTTCTCTTCTTGATTATTCTATGTCTGTTTTCATCGGACCTACAAAAGAAACGATGCGGTCGGTGGAGTCGGTACTTGTGGTGTCTTTCAACTCAAGCGCTTTGGCATCCAGTGTGATGATGGCAGAGTGTGATGAACTGGTTTTCCAGTTCAGGGTACCGCTCAGACTGTATCTCACAAATTTGACGGAATCATTGTCCAGCGTGTTGTATTTATACAAGGCGTAGCTCTTGTCGGTCATGGTGTAGTCGCCCGGGGTGCTGCCATTGATGTAGGAGTAGAGGTAGAAAGTGCCGTTGCCGATGGTGACCTGGCTGCTGATGACCTCCTGCTTGATAGTGTCGTTGTATTCCATATCCGACCACGTCATCTGAATCATGCGTACCGGGTCACTCACCACTGAGTCAGTACCGGTTGAACTAGTGCGGTGCAGGTCCCAGTTGCCGCTGATGGTCATATAGGTGTAGTCCTGGTCCTTCTTGTCATCATCGCTACAAGCGCTCAGTATCAATGCGCCTATCGCAAATAGGAATAGAAATGTCTTTTTCATCTTTTTTCAGTTTTATTATGGACTGTCTTTATGAAGATAGACAGACATATTTCCCGCAAATATAGTCAAAAGAAACATAATATTCAGCTTTCAATCAAAAAAATAAGGTTTCTTTTTCTATCGTGTTTTGTGCCTTTGCTTACGCGGGTAGTAGAAATTATTTTATATATTTGTGTCAGTGTGGCGCCCTGTTGCGGTGCCCTTTGTTATAACGTAAAAATGAAAATAGACATGAGACATTCTTTTTTATTGGCATTTGCTTTTATTCTGTTCGTTGGCAACGCTTGGGCCGCTGCCCCCAACAAGACAGACCGACACGGACTTAAACAGGGCGCGTGGGCCAAAACATACAAGAATGGCAAGACCATGTATGAGGGCGAATTTAAGGACAACCAGCCTGTGGGCATTTTCAAAAGGTATTACGAGACTGGCTTCTTGCAGTCGGTGCAGACCTATCAGGAGGCCAACCGCTCTTCTGTCGTGTTTTATGATGCCGATGGCAAGACGGTCACCTCGCAGGGTGATTTTGTGGGTAAACTGAAAACGGGCGAGTGGAAATATTTTGACAAGGGCAAACTGGTGCTTACCGAACTATATAAGGATGGCAAGCGCAACGGCATTGCCAAGAGTTACAAGAACGATACCGTGATTGAGGAAATTCCCTATGTGAACGACCAGCTGGAGGGAGTGAGAAAATCGTACCTGAAAAATGGGAAACTCTATTCCACCACCGTTTATCATAAGGGCCTGATGGAGGGTGACTATGCCTTGTATGAGGGCAACAAGACTCCGACGGAAAAGGGCCAGTTTGTGCATGGACAGAAGGCGGGTGAGTGGACCCAGTATGATGCCAAAGGCAAGACGGTGGGTCACTGCTCGTATGTCAACGGATTGAGTTCCTCCCGCCAGGCCGAAGATAAAGAGAACAGCAAGGCATTTGACGAGAATGAGAAAGTGGTGACCGAGAAAAAATACAAGGAACCTACCGAACTGTTTGGCGGTACGGTTGTTACCAAGTGAGTGTAGCCATGGATAAGGAATCGATGTCGCTGAGCGGCTATCTGGAACTGGTGGGCCGTGCCATTGCCAACTCGGTGCCCGATAATGTGTGGATTCGGGCCGAAATAAGTGAACTGAGAGTGAATGCCAACGGCCATTGCTATCTGACGCTGGTGGAGAAGAATCCTGCCGACCAGCGCATGATGACCGCCAAGGTCAGCGCCATCATTTGGGCGAGCCGCTACCGTATGCTGGCTCCGATGTTTGAGGAGTATACCAAGCAGCGTCTTTCGGCGGGTATGTCGGTGCTGGTGAGCGTGGTGCCCAACTTCCATGAGGTGTATGGCTTTAGCCTTAACATTGTGGATATTGATGCCACTTTCACGCTGGGCGATTTGGCACGCAAGCGCATGGATACCATACAGCATCTGCACGATGACGGTATCTGGGACATGAACCACGATTTGCCGTTCCCCGTTCCTGCCAATCGGGTGGCCATCATCTCTTCTGCCTCGGCAGCGGGCTATGGTGACTTTGTCAATCAGCTGGAGGGCAATCCGCAGGGATTTGTGTTCTACACGCATCTGTTTCCTGCCATCATGCAGGGCGACAATGCGGCGCAGTCGGTGATTGATGCCCTCGACCAAGTGTATGCGTGTTCTTCCCTTTTTGATGTGGTGGTCATCATCCGTGGCGGTGGTGCCACTACCGATATGCTGGCGTTCGATGATTATGAGCTGGCAGCCAGTTGTGCGCAGTTCCCGTTGCCCATCGTGACGGGTATCGGCCACACGCGCGATGAATCGGTGCTCGATATGGTGGCCAAGGCCCCCGTCAAGACGCCAACGGCGGTGGCTGAGTTCCTTATCGGCTTGATGGCCGATGAGGCGGCTGCCCTTGATGATTTGGGCTCGTGCCTCACGGTGGCTGCCTCTGCGCTGCTCAACAATGAGAGGGACAGGGTGACCGCTGATGCGGATGCCCTCAGAACGCAGGTGATGCTGCGGCTGAAGGATGCGGAGTCGGAGATGCGGCAGGCTCAGCTTGGTCTGGCTAATGCGGCACGCAACCTGATGACGGGCAGCGGTGCAGCGGTGCGGTTGCAGACGGTGCGGTTGCGGCAGGCTGTGGAACTGGCCTTGACCAATGCCCGCAATGTGACTGACAATGCTTCGGCGCGTCTGCGGCAGGTGACTGAAACCCGTCTGCACGCTGAGACTGACCGTCTGGACAATGCGGCCAAGATGGTGCGTATGGCTTCGCCCGAACGGGTGCTCCGACGGGGATTCTCCATTACGCGGCTGAATGGCAAGGCGGTCCGCTCGGCTGGTGAACTGAAGCCGGGTGATGTGCTGTCTTCTACTTTTGTGGACGGACAGAGGAAGAGTGTGGTGAGGTGATTTTTATTGTTCCATTTTTTTTGAATATTATTTATTATAAGGATATGGCAGAAAGTGTTAAGAAGGAGAAATCGTATAAGGAGTCGGTGACGGAGTTGGAATCTATCATTGAGAAAATTGAGAATGGGGAGATGGATGTGGATGAACTCTCTGATAATGTGGCGCTGGCTTCTGAGTTGATTAAGTGTTGCAAGGATAGGTTGTATAAGACGAATGAGTCGGTGGAGAAACTGATTAAGGATTTGGATAAGGCGAAGTAGGGTGTTTTGTTCCTTTCTTCTTTAGTGAACTTTTCTCGTTCCTTTCTTCTTTAGCGAAGAAAGGAACCGAAAGACGCCAGCGCTAAGCTTCGAAAGCTAAAAATGCCGCTTGCTACGCTAAA
>OBMA010001104.1_pt1 | contig 16438 bp, 14 predicted proteins | sample 1539141 | NCBI WGS metagenome assembly OBMA01 (sample SAMEA3991484, study PRJEB22521) | metagenome | biome: anthropogenic terrestrial biome; feature: sewage plant; material: raw primary sludge | place: Sweden | collected 2012-09-26 | reverse complement strand
AGGTGGCAGAGGTTTTAATTATTTGCAAGTTTTTCAAAGGTTTCGAGAAAAAACTTAGAAAAGAGTACACCAATTCCCAAATAAAGTTTATCTTTGCATTTATGGCATCTTTGCTTGAAAGTCTCTGATGCGTTTCTCAAAGAAATCAACTGATATGACCTATATAAATCATCATGGATATGCAAACAAATGATATAAACCAATATACCAAATTGTTATCGGAATGGGATGAATTGAAAAACAATCATCTCAAAACGATAACGGAGATGCTTTCTAAAAAAGAACTGCAGAAGATAGCTGCCCAGTATGATGCTAATCATAAAAGGAAAGAAGACATAGGGTTTAATGTGTTTAAATTAGTTTCCGACCTCTATTATCGCGAGAATTTCCATAGCGAGGTCATCCATGAGTTTCTCGATCCTGGAGGTAGCCATAAACAGGGGAATAAATATCTGATGACCTTTTTGGATATGCTGATAGAAGATAAGACGAAAACCCTATCGAAATCAGATTTTCTGCATGCTGTAGTAGCGGAAGAAGACCCTACGGATAACCACAGGCGCATTGATATTTCCATAAAAGATGATGTGAGCAAGAAGGCGATTATCATAGAAAACAAGATGTATGATGCGGGTGACCAGCCACACCAGATACCTGACTATTATCAAGATTTGACATCAAAAGGCTATGAAGTGGTGTGCATCGTATATATTCCGCTTCATGGAACGAAGCATCCTGACCAAACAGATTGGGAACCAGATGAGATAACAACGATAAAAAGCCTGCTTCATATTATCCCTGCTTATGCGGATAAAGGGAAGACAAATCTTTACACTCATTGGCTGAAGCCTTCAATCTTATGTACTGATGACATCGATTGCGCCTCAACGCTCCGTCAATATGCTAAACTAATAAGAAATTTAAATATTAATACAATGGATGAAACAATATTAGAGAAGTTCTACGAATTTCTAAAAGACGGTAATAATCTTACGACCGTGGAGTCTTTGCAGAACATGATGAACGAGTTGCCAGAATATATGGCGACAAGAATTAAAAACAAATATTCTAATAATATCTATCCTTTCACCAGTATTTTTTCATGTGATAAGAATATGACCACCGTATTTGCTGGCTTTCAGTTGAAGGATGATGATAATTACAAAATACATGTTTCTTGTGGTGGTTGTTATGGATATGACATTGTTTTCTGGAATAATGGAGATCAGAATGACAATATTAAAAAAACATTTCCAAAATCTGAGGTATTGAAGAAATTCTCAGTTACAGATGATGTTAACTGGCCAACGATTCATTTCGATTTTAATGAGGAAGGCGAGGTCATTCATACAATAGATACTTTGTTAAAAGAACTTAGAGCGTTGAAGCCGAAAGAATAATTGGATGCAGGTTTGATAAAAACTTATATTCTGTATCTTTGACACATGTCTTATTTTAAAAAAGGTTGACTCCATAAAAGTAAAGAAATGGAGAATAAACAGAGTAAGAGCCCTAAAAGGGGCACAGAGCGAGTGAGACTTCAGCATCGAGTTTACGAGATGCGCTATGTTGAAAATGCATGCTATTCAACGATAGCTAAAGAAACAGGTTTGTGCATGAAGTCAGTTTACAATTTTCTTCGTATCTTTGAGGCCGAAAACCCTCAAATAGCAGAAGAGATGAAAAAACAAGGTAAGGACGTAACCCCGGAAGACTATGCCAAGCTGAAGCAGGAAATCGCCTCACTGAAGAAGGAGCTGTCCACAGAGAAGCTGCGCGCGGATTTCTACGAGGAGATGGTAGCCTTCGGTAAGGAAGTGTATGGCATTGACTTAAAAAAAGCTGGCACCAAGTAGTCGGCAGGCTTCACACAGGTGACGTCAAGGGACATCCCGTGACGTCGCTGTGCGGGCTGCTTGGTAAGAGCAAACAAGCCTATTACAAGCATGAGGACACGGCCGTCCGCAAGGTTGCGGAGGAGGCCTTCTGCGTGGAGTTCATCAAGGAAATCCGCGCCAGGGACCCGGGCATCGGCGGCCCCAAGCTCTGGCAGATGTACCGCAGGCGCTTCGGCCGGGAGCACGGCGTGGGCTACAACCGTTTCTATGACATCATCGAGAAGTATGACCTGAAGGTGCGCAAGAAGAGACGCCGTGTGCAGACCACCAACTCCAAGCATGACTATCCCACTTATCCTGATCTCACACGCATGTTGATCCCCATGGGCGTCAACCAGTTGTGGGTGAGCGACATTACCTATATTCCGTTCTGGCTGAACCCGGAGACGGGGACCTACGACTTCTGCTATCTGTCGCTGATCACGGACTATTACTCGAAGGAGATCATCGGCTACAGTGTAGGTCCGACGCTGGAGACCCGCTACAGCATGGAGGCCCTGGAGATGGCCGTTCGGCATGTGGCTGATGTCAAGGCTCTGGTCGGCACCCTCATCCACCACTCCGACCGCGGCGTGCAGTACGCCAGCCTCGAGTATACGGGGCGTTTGAAGGAGCTCGGCATCAGGATCAGCATGACGGAGAGCGGTGACCCGAAGGACAATGCCGTGGCTGAGCGGGTGAACAACACGATTAAGAACGAGCTTCTCAAAGGGATGGAATTCACCAGCATCGGGGAGGTGGCCGCAGCCGTCAAGGCCGCAGTGGACTTTTACAACAACGAGCGGCCACACATGAGTCTGGACGGGATGACGCCATCAGAGGCGAGCCTGCTGACCGGAGAAATCAGGAAAAGATGGACCAGCTACCGCGAAAAAGCCATCAAGGAGGCGGCCGCATAAGAAAAAAATTGCTAACTTTGCGGCGACCACAAAAGAAGTCCTGCAATCAATGCAGGCTGCGGAACAGGAAAAGGGAAGTACCCCGTGGTGTTCCCATCCCTGCTTCGGTTGCTTCTTTTTCAATGGTCAGCGCTCATGGCGAATAGCAACTAAAGAAAAGCGAGTGTCAACCCGCATTAAAAATAATTATTAACCGAGTCAACTGACTTTGCAAATAAGACTCAAAGTAGTCAACTAAAATCGTTAGATTACAACAACTAAAATCGTTAGATTACATTACAAGTACCGTGTAACGTCATTACAAGTATCGTGTAACGTCATTACCAGTACCGTGTAATCTTTTTTAAAATAAGACAATGCCACGGAACAGACCTTGCGATTTTTTCTTGAAGACAAGCCGCCACGTGCAGGTCGCGGTGACAGTAAATTCACTACCTACACCTCTTCTTTCACCTGCGCATCCCTTTGCAGCAAAGGGCTGTGAGGGTGGTGACAGAAGTGACGGTAGAAAACAAAACTTTCTGGGTAGTGTTTTGTTTCAGAATCCTTCCCTGCACTTTTTGCTTCCCCGCGACTTGTTTGGGGAGAATGCCTCCCCTCCTTCTCTTGGCGGTTTTCTTTTGCCATATCAAATATCGACTGAGCCATGGGCTGCCGATGACAATTGCGTGTATTAAAACACGGCGTACCTCATTGAAAGCAGGCCGTTAAGGAGGAAAAACATTCCGTTTTTGCATATTTTCCGCAAAAATGTTGATTATCTCAAACTAATTACGTAACTTTGGACAAATGAAAAACGAAATGAATATGGAAACATCTGCTATGACCATTCGAAACTTTAAAGAACTAGTCAGCCACCTCAGTGGACTGACGAAACGGTGCCGCGTGATTGTGGTTTGTGGCTCCGATGAGTCTACTCAATACGCTGTCGAAAAGGCGGTGAGCATGGGCTTTGCCGAAGCCACGTTCGTGGGTTGTCGCGAGGAGGTGGAAGCCAATGCCCAGTTGATGGCATTGCGCCCGCTGGTGCATATCGTCGACGCTGAAGACCGTGATGATGCTGCCCGCAAAGCGATTGCCCTAGTCCACGAAGGGAAGGGTGACGTGATGATGAAGGGACTCATCAACAGTGACAATCTGCTACATGCCATATTAAATAAGGAGACGGGCCTGCTGCCGCAAGGGCGTGTGCTGACACACATCGCGGTGGCTGAAATCCCCACTTATCCCAAGTTGCTCTTCTTCACTGATGCGGCCGTCATCCCTTATCCCACTCAGGAGCAGCGTGTCGAGCAAGTGCGCTATATGTCGGCCATCTGCCATTCTTTCGGTATTGCAGAACCTAAGATGACGCTCATCCACTGTACTGAAAAGGTGAACGGGCGGTTATTCCCGTTCACGGAAGGCTATGAGGCGATTAAGGAACAGGCTCGCCAAGGCAGCTTTGGCCGTTGCGTCGTCGATGGACCGTTCGACGTGAAAGTGGCCTGCGATGTCCATAGCATGCACGTGAAAGGTATCGAGTCGCCGATAGGTGGAGAAGCCGATGCCCTCATCTTCCCCGATATAGAGTCGGGTAATCTCTTTTACAAGACGCTGACGCTTTTCTGCGGAGCTACGGCTTCCTGCATTCTGCAGGGCACGGTTATCCCCGTATCGCTACCGTCGCGTAGTGACAGTCCGCAGTCGAAGTTCTACAGTCTGGCTTTTGCGGTCATCAGCAGTCTGTAAGTCCTCATCATAAAAAACGATAAAACCATCTTATAGCCATGTATATATTAGTGATAAACCCCGGTTCGACCTCCACGAAGGTCGCTGTTTATGAAGATGCGAAGCCCATGCTGCTGCGTAATATCACGCATACGGCTGAGGAACTGAGCCAGTTTGAAGAAATTACCGACCAGTTCGGCTTTCGCAAGCAGATCGTGATAGACGAGTTGAAACGCATGAACGTTCCGTTTGATTTCGCAGCCGTCATCGGCAGGGGAGGATTGGCCAAGCCTGTGTCCGGCGGTGTCTATGAGATTAACCAGAAGATGCTCGACGATATGCGCCACGCCGTTCATAAACATGCCTGCGACTTGGGCTGTATCATCGCTTATGAGATTGCGCACGACATCCCCAATTGCCGCAGTTTCATTGCCGACCCGGGCGTCGTGGACGAGTTGTCCGACCTGGCCCGTGTGAGCGGGTCACCGCTCATGCCGCGCATCTGCATTTGGCATGCCTTGAACCAACGGGCCATTGCGCGCCGCTTTGCCAATGAGATAGGAAAAGAATACGAAGACCTGAACCTGATTATCTGCCACATGGGCGGGGGCATCTCCATTGCAGCCCATGACCATGGCCGAGCTGTCGACGCCAATAACGCCCTCGACGGCGAAGGACCTTTCTCGCCCGAGCGAGCCGGCTCTCTACCTGCTGCCGACCTTATTCGCCTCTGTTTCAGTGGCAAGTACACCGAAGCCCAACTACTGAAGCGCATTGCCGGTGAGGCCGGACTTACGGCTCATCTGGGAACCAACGATCTGAAAGAAATAGAACGCCGCATTGCCAACGGAGACAAACATGCCGAACTCATCGTCGATGCCATGATATACCATACGGCTAAGAATATTGTGGCCGAGGGTGCCGTGCTCTGCGGAAAGATAGATGCCATTCTCATCACCGGCGGCATGGCGCGGTCGGAGTATGTCATAAAGCGCCTGCGCCATCGCATCGACTTCCTGGCTCCCACCTATTGCTATCCTGGTGAGGACGAGATGGAGGCTTTGGCTCACAATGCGCTGGCTGTGCTGCAAGGCAGACGCGAGGCGAAAAAGTATTAATAAGATACTCCACATAGAAGAGAAATTGACCTAAACCGGGCGGAATGCGCGTCGGTTTTATGTCAATCTCTATCCTGCGAGGTTTGAATGTTGACTGATAGTCAATGCGTTACGGTCAGTGGCGTGTGTCAGTTGCTTCCTAGCTCTTGCTTTATTGTGATGAATGTGCTATCTTTGTCATCGAATTTAAAACATGACAGCTATGAGAAAAATCGCTTTATTGGTAGTGCTTGTCGCTTACGTGCTCTTGTGCAGAACCAGCGACTCCGTATTATATGCCTCCAGAAGGATGTTGTATCAGAAGACCGACGGCAATCTGAGTTGTCTGCTGGTGATGGATTATCCCGTCTTCGACAATGCTTTGGGGAAGTCCATCCGTACTTATCTGAATAAGCAACTGGGAGATACGTTTGCCGGCGACCGTTCGCAGACGGATAGTCTCACCGTGTATTATGGAGACAAGAAGTTGGCTGACATGAAGCGGACGGTGTCTGCCCACCGGCTTGCCGCACCCGCGGATACGTGTTTCTATAGAGATATCCGTCTGATGAAGACGGCAGAAGACAGTGTGTACGTCTATTACACTTTGCGTGAATGTACGAACGTCACGCCCAATCGCTACGAGGTGAGCAGACACAATGCTTGTTTCAGAAAGAAGGACGGCCAACTCATGCCCCTTCCCGTCAAGGCTTCGGGTGCATCCAGTTGTTAAATGAGACAATAGAAAGATAACCGAAGTCATCAATTCTTGCCGGCGTGTAAATCTCAGACAAGGGAAAGCAGGGTGCCTGCTGGTCAAGTTGCCTTGTTCAGTTCCTTGAGAGAGTCTTCCTCGCCGACCACCCAGATGATGTCCTTGCACTGGAAACGCCGTGCGGGGTCTATCATCGTAAGGTTCTCCTGTCCTTCTTCCACGCCTACTACCATGCAGTTATACGTGTCGCGGATGCCGCTTTCCTTCAGCGTCTTGCCGATAAACGGACTGCTGGCGCCTATGATCACCTTGTGGAGTTTCATCTCGCGTTTCTCTATGTCTGTGTCGTTGGGCACCAATTCACCCTTCAGTGCTTCACCAAAAGTACGGAGTAACTCATCGTCTCCGATAACCTGTATCTTGTCGCCGGGGAATATTTCGGCATCGCCGTTGGGTATGTTCATCCGGATGCGACCGCGCAGGATGCTGCTCAGGTGGACGCCGAAGCGCTGACGGAATTGCAGTTGGCGCAACGTCTTGCCTGCCCACGTTGAATTTTCCGGTACTTCAAAGTCGGAGATATGGATGTCACGGTCAAGGAGATGCCCCTCGAAGAGCGGCTTCTTGCGTCCTTGCACTTGTGCTTCAATGTCGCGCGAGCGCAGATTCAGAATGAACAGTCGCTCCAACTTGATACTTCGCCGTTTCAGACTACGGGAGAGAATCATCAGGATGATGGCTACCAAGGCAAGTGTGATGATGACGGCATTCTTGAACCGACTCAGATAGTTGATGATATAGAAGACGAAAGCTGCTGCGATGAAAATGCGAATCAGGATGGTAAACATAAGTGGCAGCCGGTTCAGTCGGCTCTGTATCCATAGCGCCTTGAACTCTTCGCTATGGTTCTTCTTCATGACCATGGCCCGGAGGAAGGGCGATATGAAGGAAATCGTCAGCAGGGCCGTGACGCCGTTGGCCCACCAGTGCAGTTCCCAACCGGGCAGCAGTCGGCGTAGGAAGGGCAGAAAGAAGGTGAACATGAGGGCGATGACGGCCGCGGAGAGGATGGAATAAATGACGACATTGATGCTCATCTGCTTGAATAGTAAGCGCCAGTCGTTGCTCTCGGCGACGGTTGTCTGATGGGCGGTTCCCAGATGGTTCAGCCGGCGTATCCATTTCTTGGGCAGGTGTCGTTCCAGATGGTTGTAACAAGGCTCGGCCGACTTAATCATATAAGGTGTCAGAAACGTGGTGATGACCGAGACGGCTACGACGACAGGGTAGAGAAAGTCGCCGATGACGCCCAGTGATAATCCCAGCGAGGCAATGATGAAGGCGAACTCACCAATCTGAGCCATGGAGAATCCACACCTCATGGCGGTCTTCAGCGGTTGACCGCTGAGCATGAAACCGGCTGTTCCCAGAATCCCTTGCCCCAGAAGAATGGTGATGACGAGTGCCAGAATGGGCAGCGCGTACTGGACCAATATGTCGGGGTCTACCAACATGCCTACCGACACGAAGAACACGGCGCCGAAAAGATTCTTCACCGGTTCTACCAGGCGTATGATTTTGTCGGCTTCCACTGTTTCGGCGAGTATGCTGCCCATCACAAAAGCGCCGAAGGCACTGCTGAATCCTACCTTTGTGGAGACTACCGCCATCAGGCAGCAGAGGCCCAAGGCGACGATGACGAGCGTCTCGTTGGTCATCAGCTTTCGGGTGGAGCGCAGGAAAAGTGGCACCAGAAAGATGCCCACCACGAACCATAAGACCAGGAAAAAGCCTATCTTGAGAACGCTGCCAATCATCTGTCCCCCGTCGGGATTGTTGCCGCTGGCAATGGCACTCAGCATGACCATCATCACGATGGCCAGAATATCCTCGAGTATGAGCACGCTCATCACGAGGCCGGCGAAGCGTTGCTGGCGCAGCCCCATGTCGTCGAAAGCCTTATAGATAATCGTCGTCGACGACATGGCCAGCATGCCGCCCAGGAAGATGCAGTCCATCTTGCTCCAGCCAAAGCTGTGCCCGACGACGATGCCCAGCGCCATCATGGAGAAGATGATGCTGATGGCCGCGATGACGGGCGCGGCGCCCATCTTGACAATCTTCTTGAACGAGAAGTCGAGTCCCAGAGAGAACAATAGAAACATCACTCCGATGTCGGCCCACGTCTGAATGTCGGCCTTGTCGACTACTGACATGGTGTAAGGCATGTGGGGCGACACGAGAAATCCCGCCACGATGTATCCCAGCACAAGCGGTTGCCGCAACTTCTTGAATAGTAACGTTACGACACCGGCCACCACTAGGATGAGCGCCAAATCGGTGATGAGTGAAGGTAAATGAGACATCTATTGAATGGTAAAAAGGTGAGATGACGGATGGGGGAGCACTATAGAGTAAAGGATGGAGTAGGGTGTGGAAGCGGTTACGAAAAAGGTGAAGAATGAACGGTCTCGCGTTTCACCCTTCACCTTCTCACCGCTTGCTTAGTCGTTGTATTCCGCGGTGATCTTGCAGATCTTCGTAATCACGCTCACGGCTTTCTCCATGACCTGTATGGAGACAAACTCGTAAGGACCGTGGAAGTTGACACCGCCGGCAAAGATGTTGGGGCAGGGCAGACCGCGGAACGACAGTTGGGCACCGTCGGTTCCACCGCGGATGGGCTCCACCTTTGGCGGTACGCCGCATTGCGACATTGCTCTCAGCACGATATCTATCACGTGCATGTTGGGATCAATCTTCTCCTTCATGTTGTAGTACTGGTCCTTCATGTCAAGGGTTACCGTGCCCTCGCCGTATTTGTCGTTCATCGTTTTGACAATGTTCTCGATGAAGTCTTTGCGGTCCTCGAATTTCTCGCGGTCGTGGTCGCGGATGAGATAGCTCAGCTTGGCTTTCTCCGTACAGGTCTGCATGGATAGCAGGTGGTAAAAGCCTTGGTAGCCTTCGGTGGTCTCAGGCAGGTCGGTCTCAGGAATCTGATGGTTGAATTCGCAGGCCAGGCGGTTGGCATTGATCATCTTGCCTTTGGCATAACCTGTGTGCACGCTGACGCCTTTGATGATAATCTTGGCACCGGCGGCATTGAAGTTTTCGTATTCCAGGTCGCCCAGGTCGCCTCCGTCCATGGTGTAAGCCCAGTCGCAACCGAACTTCTCCACGTCGAAGTGGTGGGCACCCATGCCGATTTCCTCGTCGGGATTGAAGCCTACGCGGATGTCGCCGTGCTTGATTTCATCGTGATCGCGCAGATAGCACATGGCCTCCACAATCTCGGCGATGCCGGCCTTGTCGTCGGCACCCAGCAGGGTCGTGCCGTCGGTCACGATAAGGTCTTCGCCGATATGGTCTTTGAACTCTGGAAATTTTGTTGGTGAGGATACGATACCGGGTGACAGCTCGATGTCGCCGCCGTCATAGTTCTTGACGATGCGCGGCTTGATGTTGGCGCCGCTACAATCGGTCGATGTGTCATAATGGGATATGAAACCGATCGTAGGAATCTTTTTCTTTGTGTTGGCTTTCAGTGTGGCATAGATGTATCCCATTTCGTCCATCTCTACGTCGTCAAGTCCCTCGTTCTCGAGTTCTTCCTTCAGATATTTGGCAAATATCAGTTGTTTGGCCGTGCTCGGCACGGTTTTGGAATCTTCGTTCGACTGTGTGTCGAATTTCGTGTAGTTTAAAAATCTCTCAGTGATATTCATTTTGATCTTCAGTTAAATAATTTTCATTATATTTGCAAATATAGTAACTTTCCTCGATATAACCAAATGATGGCGATAAAATAATGTATGCGGGTCAATCCTTTTCAGAATGCGAGGTCTCACCGCGGCCTTCACGAGTCCGTTGCGGTTGATGCTTGTCTATATTGATACAAACGGCCCCGTCACTATCGTATGGTGCCCGCTATCTACCTGTTAATATGGGAAATAAATGAAAGAATGTTTCACGTTCAGTGGTAGACCGGGGTGACATTCATAAGATAAGAATTACAACTTTGACACAGCTTCTGAATGTGCTCAATAGTAAAAAGCCAACTAATTGCTCATCAATTAATTGGCTTTTTACTTTGTGACCCCGATGGGATTCAAACCCATGACCTCAGGAACCGGAATCCTGCACTCTATTCAGCTAAGCTACGGGGCCGAAATTTATGGATTGCTTCGGATGGTTGTTGACAACCATGAGAGAAATTGTTTGCAAAAGTAATCATTTAATTTGAATCTGCAAAATATGCGCCGGTATTTTTGATGAAGTACCCTTTGAGAGTCCTCATTGTTATAAAACGTGATACTTTGCTTACTTTTTGTAAAAACAAATCGCAAATTTCTTGCGTATTAATTATAAATGCTTATCTTTGTAGCGCAAAACTAAAAGAAACAATAAAAGTAATAAATATGAGTACATTGATTAAGCCGGAGGGATACAAGGCTTTGCTTGACATGAAACAGACCGAGCAAGGCATTAAGTTGATTAAGGACTTTTTTCAGGCCAATTTGTCTACAGAGCTTCGTCTACGTCGTGTTACGGCGCCACTTTTTGTGTTGAAAGGTTTAGGTATAAATGATGACTTGAATGGTGTGGAGCGCCCTGTGACCTTTCCCGTTAAGGATTTGGGCGATGCCAAAGCTGAGGTAGTACATTCACTGGCAAAGTGGAAGAGGCTGACCTTGGCCGAATACCATATAGAACCCGGCTACGGAATTTACACCGACATGAATGCCATTCGTGCCGATGAGGAACTCGACAACCTGCATTCTCTCTATGTAGACCAGTGGGACTGGGAGGCTGTCATCATCCGCGAGCAGCGCACGATAGCTTATCTGGAGAATGTGGTAGAGCGTATCTATGCGGCGATCCTCCGCACAGAGTACCTGACGTGCGAGACTTATCCGGAAATCAAGCCGTTCTTGCCGGAGAAGATTCATTTCATCTATAGTGAGGATTTATTGAAGATGTATCCTGGCAAGGCGCCGAAGGAGCGCGAGGATGCCATTTGTGAAAAGTATGGTGCCGTGTTTGTGATAGGCATTGGCGGCAAACTGAGTGATGGCAAGAAGCACGATGGCCGTGCCCCCGACTATGATGACTGGTCGACGGTTACGGAGAATGGCAAGGCCGGCTTGAATGGTGACATCCTGATTTGGTATCCTGTGCTGGGCCGCTCGTTCGAACTTTCGTCAATGGGTATTCGCGTAGACAAAGAAAGTTTGCTATGCCAGCTGAAGCTGGAAGGCAAGGAAGAACGTGAAAAATTGTATTTCCACCAGCAGTTGCTGAACGACAAGTTGCCTTTGAGTATTGGTGGAGGTATCGGTCAGAGTCGTCTCTGCATGGTGATGCTTCATAAGGCGCACATCGGTGAAATCCAGGCTAGCATTTGGCCAAAAGAGATGTGCAAGGAATGTGAAGAATATGGCATGCCATTGATATAAGCAAATTGGTCTTTGGCTTCTTTCAATGGGGCGAGGGAATCTGTTCTTATATAATGATGAGGAACTTTCTTTAGTGATAAAGAAGGTTCCTCATTTTTTTATAGAGAGGCGTGTTCCGCAAATCCTGCGTTCGAACACGTTGCCCTTAGTGTGAAAGGTTCGTGGACTTTTTATACCATGTCCAGGTCGAGAGATTCTACCAGTTTCTTGATAGCCGCATTGTTCGTGCGCATTTCTTCAAAAAGTTCGTGTTTGGTGAGAATCTTTCCTACCTCTTCTACTTTGGCCAGACGTATTTCTATTTGTATGTTTCCATTGTGTAGCGCTTTGGCCAGGCTCGCTCTGATACGTCCTTTGATGGTGATGATCTCGTCGAGCAGAATTTGGTTTTCTATGACCAGTTCTATCTTTGGGTAGGTGGTGATGTGAGGAGTTGTATTCTGCATGCGCGAAGCGATTCCTATCATCTCGTGTGGCATGCGTACGCACATGGAGCGCCATTGCAGCTCCAGCTCGTCTTGGTCGAACTTCGTGTTCTCCTCTTTGTTGATGACTTCCGTGTCGGTCTGGTAGGCGGGTTTCTCCGGCCCGCGTCTCAGGTCGCTGAAGGTGATTCCCAGATTACTGAGTTTCATGCGTTGTTTGGTAGGAGTCGGTTCCGGGGTGGAGGAGACGGTAGTAGAAGGTTGTGGGGCGGCCGAATGTTCACTTTTGCGACTGGCCGTCACGGCATGACTCTCAGCCCCGACCACCTGTGCTGCCGGTTTCGGTTGAGGATTCAATAGTTTCTTAAACAGGGATTTCAATCTCTTGGGGCTGCGCCCCGCCCCAGGCTTGTCATCGTCGGGTTGCGTGATTTGTGCCACCTGTATGAGCGTGAGCTCCACGAGCAATCGTTTGTTGCTGCTCTGCTTGTAGTTGATGTCGCACTGGTTCAGTAATTTGAGAGCTTGATACAGGAACGGAGTGGGGCATTTGGTAGCTTGCTCATGATAGTGCTGGCATTGTTGCTCGCTGGTCTCCAGTAGAGGTAGCGTCTGGGCATCTTTCGCCATGAGTACGTTGCGCGCATGCGAGGCCAGACCGTTGATGAGGTTTCCTCCATCAAATCCTTTGGCTATAATATTGTTGAGCAGTACCATGATGTCGCTCACCTTGTTCTGTAAAGCTAAGTCGATGATGTTGAAATAGTTGTCGGAGTCAAGCACGTTCAGGTCTTCAATCACATTTTTGTAGGTAATCTGTCCTTGCGAGAAGCTGGCGGCCTGATCGAAGATGGAGAGCGCGTCGCGCATACCTCCGTCGGCTTTCTCGGCAATCACGTTCAGAGCTGGCTCTTCGTAGCTGACGCCTTCTTTCTCGGCTACCATTTTCAGATGGTTGATAATCGCAGCTACGGTCATCCGCTCGAAGTCGTATATCTGGCACCGCGAGATGATGGTCGGTAGAATCTTGTGCTTTTCCGTCGTGGCCAGAATGAAGATGACGTGTGCCGGCGGTTCCTCGAGCGTTTTCAGAAAGGCGTTGAAGGCCGATGTGGAGAGCATGTGCACCTCGTCGATGATGAATACTTTATAACGTCCTATCTGCGGTGGAATACGAGTCTGATCCATCAAAGCCTTGATGTTTTCCACCGAGTTGTTGCTGGCCGCGTCGAGTTCGAAGATGTTGTAGGAGCGACCCTCGTTGAAAGCCTTACAGCTCTCGCATTCGTTGCATGCCTCACCTTCGGTGGTGGGGTTCTGGCAGTTGATGGCTTTGGCAAAGATGCGTGCGCATGTGGTCTTGCCTACGCCCCGCGGACCGCAGAAGAGGTAGGCGTGTGCCAATTTTCCACTTTTGACGGCATTCTTCAGGGTGGTGGTCAGCGCCGATTGCCCTACGACGGAGTCGAAGGTCATCGGGCGGTATTTTCGTGCTGAAACGATGTAATCTTCCATGTCGATTTTATAATTAATAATGTGTGGCCTGACCTCATCGTTAGCTAAGAAATGGTCATCCACTCGTTTTATTTTTGCAAAAGTAACTAAAAAAGTCGAGATTATCAATTATATTATTTAATTTTGCAGGTGAAAATTGCAATCATGAGTAGTCGACTGAATAGTATATTGGGTTTGATGAGCCACTATAAATATCTGATGGTGGTGGTCATAGGCATTGCCGTCGTGGGATTCCTCGATGACAATAGTTTCATGAAGAGAATCCGCATGGAATTGCAGATCAGTGACATGAAAGACGAAATCCAGAAGTATAATACTCAGTCCGCATCCGACTCGCGCGAGTTGAGGGATCTGAATTGTAATCCGAGGGCCATAGAGAAAATTGCCCGTGAGCGTTATTTTATGAAAGCTGACGATGAGGACATCTATGTGCTGAGCGACGACCAGAAATCTGAAAAAACGAACAATGAAACAACTAAGTAAAATCCAAAGCCTTATTTTTCTATTGGGTGGCGTTCTGATGACCATCGGAGCGGGTTTCTATGCCTTCATGTGCTACCAGTCGGTGGCTTGCTGGGTTTATCTGCTGGGGGCAACCCTGTTTGCCGTCTTCCAGTGTATGCAGACTTACGAGGGAAAGAACTTCGCCATTCGGCGCCTGAAGCGTATAATGACCGTAGCCGACGTCTTTTTCGTGTTTTCCGGCCTTTTGATGGTCGACACCACTTATCATGTGCTGGCGTCGGCCTTTACCAGTTACATTGCCTATTACCAGTTCGTCTACAACAAATGGGTGGTTCTCATGCTTGTGGCCGCAATTCTTGAAATATACGCCCAGCATCGCATATCCAGTGAATTAAAGAAAGAACAATGAAGACTTCTTTCACAAAAAATACTAAAAGGCAGTGTATTAGTTTTAAATTGCATAAAATTTTTTCCGTGCTTCGATAATAGATATTATCTTTGACAAAACATTTGAAGGAACTATGAGCGAGACTTCGTTTTTTCGTAACCTGATGATGTTGTTTTACGATTAAAAAAACAAGAATATTTACTTATGAGGATTGTATACGCATTTCTGTCTCTAATCGCTTTAACGTCGTGTGTAAATACATACAACATTCAGGGTACATCAAATGTCTCTACGTTTGATGGACGAAAGCTGTACCTGAAAGTCATGAAAAACAATGAATTCAAGAATATCGACTCCTGCGATGTGGTGCATGGCCAGTTCTCCTTCTCCGGAACGAATGATTCTGTGTGTATGGCTACCATCTTCATGGATGATGAGAGCGTGATGCCCGTAGTCTTGGAAAAAGGCGACATTAATATTAAGATTGACAATACGCAACAGATGGTTGGAGGAACGCAGCTCAATGATAAGCTCTTCAAGTTCCTGAACCGATATAACCAGCTCAAGAATCAGGAGATGGAACTCGTCCATAAACATGACCGGGCTATTATGAACGGTAATAATATGGACATGGTCAACCATCGGCTGAACCTCGAAGCCGACCACTTGTCGGCCGAAGAGGATAAACTGGTGACGAACTTTGTCTCCGAGAACTTCGATAATGTTCTGGGCCCGGGTGTGTTCTTTATGATTACGGCCGGCAATCAATATCCTGAACTGACGCCGTGGGTGGAGGACATCATGAGTAAAGCCACCGAGAAGTTCAAAAACAATCCTTACATAAAGGATTATTACGAGAAAGCCCAGGAGAACCAGCAGATTATGAACGGCATGAAAGACGTGCCGGCCAGTAATAGCACACAGGCGCCGGCATCCCCCGACCAGAGTGCTCCGGCTCCCACACCTAATGAGTTAGCAAAGCCTACGGAATGAAAACATTGATTGATGACGGACTAATCGTAAACGAAGGCAGAACCTTCGAAGGTTCTGTCCTCATCCATGATGACCGTATAGAAAACATCATAGAAGGAAGAAACATTCCCCGTGGGAGCTACGACAAGAGAGTAGATGCCGCGGGGTGTTTCGTTATACCCGGAGTCATCGATGAGCATGTGCATTTCCGTGAGCCCGGACTCACGCGGAAGGCCGATCTGGAGAGCGAGAGCCGTGCGGCCGCTTATGGTGGCGTGACCTCTTTCTTCGAGATGCCCAACACGGTTCCCCAGACTACCTCGATAGAAGCGCTCAACGAGAAGTTCCGGCTAGGAAAAGAGAAGAGCCACGTCAACTATAGTTTCTTCTTTGGTGCTACCAATGAGAATGTTGCTTTGTTCGGCACGCTCAACCGCCATCGCATTCCGGGAATCAAACTTTTCATGGGGGCTTCTACGGGCAATATGCTCGTCGACAAGGTGGAATCTCTGAAAAAAATATTCCAGACCGCCCGCGAGTTGGATTTGCCCGTGATGACCCATTGCGAGGATACGGCCGAGATTAACCGCAACATGGCTAAGGCTAAAGAGCAGTATGCCGACCCTCCCGTCAGGATGCACCCGCTCATTCGTTCCGAGCAGGCCTGCTACGATTCCACACGGTTGGCCGTAGACCTAGCCCGTACTTATGGCACCCGTCTTCATGTGGCTCATGTGTCAACGGCTAAAGAGCTGGAATTGTTCGGCCGGTGGCCCGGCATCACGGCTGAGGCCGTCATCGCCCATCTCTATTTCTATGATGCCGATTATGACGAGAAGCGCTCGCTCATCAAGTGCAATCCCGCCATCAAGACCATCGCCGACCGCGACGCTCT
>OBMA010001100.1_pt1 | contig 16469 bp, 9 predicted proteins | sample 1539141 | NCBI WGS metagenome assembly OBMA01 (sample SAMEA3991484, study PRJEB22521) | metagenome | biome: anthropogenic terrestrial biome; feature: sewage plant; material: raw primary sludge | place: Sweden | collected 2012-09-26 | reverse complement strand
AGGAGACACTCGCAAAAAAAGAGGTGCTAGAGGCTTATTTGCCATGGGACAAAAACATTAAGAGAGCTTGTAAATAGAAAAAGGTTCCAGAGTCGACAGGACTTTGGATCCTTTTTCAATATACCTTGTTATTGGGCGGTTACAAAGATTTGGAGCCGTTTAATCTTTTATTATTTCATTGTCTACTAATAAGTGTAGCTGATAGTTTCAACAAATATCAAATTCCCAGACCTTATGGAAATATGTACTAATAATTATAAAATTGATTTAGCATGAACTGCTTATCTGCTGACTGTGAATGAACCCTTCCATCCACATACATAACATAAGAGATTCCACCCAAAAATCCCATTTCTTCCTTTAAAACAATATTTTTACCGTATTTGTTCTTCGAATCTATAATAGTTGACATATTATTTCTCCTCGCTATAAATTAATTTTTGTTAAAAAGATATAAATAAACTTCTAAGATAAATTATAAAATCATATTGGCCCATACGCTAACATATAAAATACAATTAATAAGCAGTTATAGTCTGATTATCTAACTTGATAAAACTTATCAGCTCCTACCATCGCTTAGACAAGAAAATAAATAACATAAATAATAAATGTACCACCTGTACATATTAATAGAAATGGTCAAGATATTCCCATTCTATCTTGCTTAATACCTAAATAGTCCTTGTTAAATCTAAGCATCGTTCTTACAATAATGTCCGCTTGATCAATTCTAGATTGATTTGAAATCGTTTAAAATTCATCTACTCTGCTTTGTTGCAATGATAAATATACTTTCTCTATTAGATGAGCTGGTATTGCTATCTGGATATTTCTATTAATACGGTTCATCAAACGGTCATCCAAGTGACGTACAATTTCAGATTGAACGGGTGGTACTCAGAGAGCATAACCATATTCCCCAGCCAAAGCTAAAATAAATAATTCAAAACTATCCATAGAATCCTCCTTGCAAAATGTAATATTTTAGTTTACTCTTGGTAGCCACCTTACCAATCTAGAAATAGACTAATAAAAATTGAAAACGAATCGAACGAAGTTCGTATCAAAAGCTGTAGATTGCTTGTACGGACATTAGACTATTCAAAGTTGGCGACAGCACGTGCAAAGCACACACAGGGCAAATTATCGAAGTAATATGAGATAAACTGACCGACTATGATTTATAGAATCATATACAGCCAAGCCGTCTTGAATACGTTTGAAACGCAGTTCGCCTATTTTACTTTTTAGTATGCCCTATTCCAATTCAACAGAAACTTCAAAATAAAAATAGGATTCATAGCTATATTCTGTAACAAACATATTTCCTCTCCTTCATTAAACAAATGTCTATCAAAACAACAGAATTAGACAAAGAAATAAACCTAGTCGGATCCTTTTAGCTGACTACCTAAATATTTGGCATTTTCAAAATACCCTTCAAGTATCTCAGCTCCCTCAAGGGTAGGAATCATCGATCCATCCGGCAAGGTAATCTGTCTAACCCTTGTAAGCGTCCCCTCTCCAGTCATTTGATTATCTTTAAAATCACCCTCATAAAAATCACCATTAGGATAGTAGAAGGTCCCTTTTCCATTCATTTTCTCATTGACAAATGGCCCTATGTATACATGACCATCTCTTAATTTCAATTTCCCATATTGGCGTTGCCCCTTTTCAAAATTTCCTTCAAAAATTACTCCATCCTTATAATTATGAATGCCCTCACCATGTCTCTTTCCATCAACAAAGCTACCCTCGTAATAATCACCATCTGAAAATGTCAATTTCCCATGACCCCAGCGGACTTTATCTTTCCATTCTCCTTGGTAGATAGCACCATCACCCCAGTAAAATTTTTCGTGATAACCGTCAGTAGGGGATGGGTTAAAGTTTCCAAAAATTTCTTGTCCATTCGCTAAGGTTACCTTACCTTCTCCGTTTGGCAGATCGTCTATCCAAGTCCCATCAAACATTTCTCCATTTGGCCAAGTCATGGTCCCTTTCCCTGATTTTTGATCATTAACCCAAGTCCCCCTGTAGACTTTACCATCTTGGTATGTGATCTGACCTTGACCAGTTCTTGCTCCGTCTACCCAATCCCCCTGGTAAACCGGACCATCTGAAAATTCCATTTTACCCTGACCTGATCTCATGTCATCTAGCCATTGACCATCGTATACGGCTCCACTTTTAAAGATTAACTTCCCTTTTCCATTTCTCTTGCCATCTTTCCAGTCTCCGATGTAAACACTCCCATCTTTTTGATAAAAATAAGCAGCGATTCCTTTTAAGGGCTTTGCAGTAAACTGACGAACGATTTCTTTACCTTTTGAGAGTAGAAATTTTCCTTTATTAGAAGCAAGACCCTTTTCAAACTCTCCAGTAAATATGGAACCATCTGGATAGTTCAGTATGCCCTGTCCATGAAAGTCATTATCTAAAAATTCACCCTCATAGACCCGTCCATCTGGAAACACCCTCTTCCCAATTCCTGAGAAATTTCCATCCAGAAAATCCCCCTCATAGTAATCATTTTCTCCCCATTCATACCTACCTTTCCCATTCATCTTGTCATTCAGCCAAGAGCCAGAGTAGGAGTCTCCACGAGCATTTCTCCATTTACCTTGACCAGTTCTTTTCCCATCTTTCCAATATCCTATATATATGTAACCATCTTCATAAAAATAACTGGCTTCACCATCTCTAGGCTCTAAAACAAACTCCTCTTCAATAACATCTCCTGTCGCTGTTTCAAATCTTCCCAAACCATGTACTCTACCATTTTCCCATAGCCCCGTAAAGCTACCACCATTTTTAAAGGTTAAAGTCCCTGACCCATGCTTTTTGTCATCTTTCCAGCCTCCCTCGTATACCCTTCCATCAGCATAAATCATTTTCCCTTGACCAGTCATATTACCATTTAAAAAATCTCCTATATACTTAGCTCCTGAAGGCCAGATATACTCCCCCTTGCCGGTACGATTATCTTCCATCCAGTCACCATCATAAGTATCGCCGTTCCTCCACGTAAGCTTACCGCGACCATGATTTCTATCATTGGTCCACCCTCCCTCATAGAAGGAACCATTTGAGTAAGTTAATTTCCCATGTCCATGTCGCAATCCTTGCTTGAAGTCTCCTGTGTATACATTACCATTTGCATATTTCCTCATTCCCTTACCATGTGGCTTATCACATTCGTAGTCCCCGTCATAATAGGATCCATCTTTAAAAATAGATTTTCCTTTTATACGATGACCATTTTCAAATTCTCCTTTGAAAACGCTGGCATCCGATGCTCTAAACCTCTTGCATGATAGTTTCGTTCCATTATCATATTCAAATGTTGCACAGGCACCATTCGGATAATCAACGATAATTTCCCCATGAAATCGACCATTGAGGAACCTACCGCTACTACGAGTGCCATCCGTAGAGAGATAGACTCCATAGCCCTCTCTTCTCCCCTCTACAAAATCTCCACGATAGATAGCGCCATCAGAGAAGTAAAGTGTCCCTTTTCCAGTCCTTCCCCCTTCCTTGAAATCACCATAGTATCTATTCCCATTATTCCATATCAAAATCCATTTCCCATGGTTTTTTTGTTTAATAATTCCTGACACAGTTCCAATCCTTCGAGTCAGTTCTTTTTCCGACCATATATTATCCACAAAAAAATCAAAAGGCGGATCATCCTGAATGGTAGCAAGCCTTGATTGAACTCCGAATAAAGTTGAAACAGTTACCTCCAACTCGGTATCTAGCTTACCATATCTCCACTTTTGTACAATATATTCTTTTCCGCCTTTGAAATATCTTCCGTAGCCATTTTTGTGACCATTTACCCACCAGCCTTTAAACTTACTCCCATCATTATTGATAATTTCTCCATAGCCATTTGGCACACGTTTTTCGTGCTCACCTGTATATGTCCCACCTTCCCACTGAAATGTATGAAACATCTCCGATTTTATTCTCAAATAAGCTTTATTCACCATATTCTCCCCTTTATACCTTTGCTATTTCATCATTTAGACTTCATCTGAAGCTAGAGTTGGCAATAAAATAAAAATCATCAGTATTTATACTCTTATCCTTGCATACCTCTATTGTCCTATTTATTTCTATAAAATTAGTATTCTTGTAATAATACGGTCATTGGTTACACCGTTATAGTTGACCTCTTTTAAAAAAATATACTATTTTAGTATATAGGTTATGTAGAGCATATAGCCTATTACACTAGAAGTGGCAACAATAAAGCACCTAATAAGAATTTTTGAAAACCGTTTATTTTGTGGAATTAAATATTTTTCATATTTATAATTTTGAAATTTTTTATCCTCATAATTAACAATAGACGTTTTGAAAAAAACAGTTTCTAGCAAATTAGAGTAGATTTTTTCAGGTTTATCCCTCAGCAGATCGGTATACTTTAAATATCTATCATTAAATTTGTCTCCAGTGGTGCGCTCCAAAAAATCAACATAGTATTGCACTGTATCATTAAACAGTTTTTTATTAACTCCTTTGAAAGAAATGATTTGAAAATTGTTTTGTAATTTGGTAAAAGGGGCCATAAATATAAGGATGATTTTCTTAAATAGAGCTGCCGATTGCAATTCCTCATCCATTTCTAGATGAAAGATGAGAGAATCCTTAATTGTGGTATAAATAAGCCTTAATACTAAAAATATACAAAACACGAGGAAATAAGTTAAAATATTATCCGGACTAAAATGTTCATTCATCACCATCTCCTCCTAACGTGCTTTTCAAATAATATTGTACAAGTTTTTTCTGTTCTCGAGATAAGTAGGAATCTTTCCCTTCTATAAGAATTTCTTCCAATAGTGCTTTCTGGTTCTTATCAAAATTATCCACATATTGAAGGCTAGCATAGGCTAGTTTTATACACGACTTCATCCCAATCCCTTCATCTAATTTTGCAACATTGGCATGCTGTAAAAAGTATATAGCTGAATCCTGCCCAAACTTATCGATATCTAGATAGCAAACCTGTGCTAGGTAGGATAAAAACTCTCTTGAATAGGATTTGTCATTTGGAATCAGGCGATCTGTTTCTAAATCCATTTTGTAAGTCAATTTAGAAAGTTTTCCATAAAGATAGTGGGTACGAACCGTTCTCAGTTCTTGATAGTTAGCAATATAGCTTAATTCTCTAAGCAAACTATAAAATTCAACATCTGAAATAGCGTTATTCTCATGCTGTTCAACTAATTCTTTTATCAAATTTTGATATCTAACACGTTGATCTTTGAACTTTTCTGTCAGCTGATTAACGAATGTATTATTAAGCTTACTTTCCTCTGAAAAATAATACTGTCTCAAAACTTGATTATTATCAACTAAGCAATATGTATATCGCAAATAAACTCTGATAGGTAAGTTTTTTATAGCTAAAAATACATAATTGACCGTTAAAAGTATAAACAGGCTAAATAAATAGTAATGTTGTAAAGAAAATGTGAAGTAGTTCTTTAATAAAAAATAAATAGATAGAAGCAAAGTTATAGGAAAAAATATCTCCTTTAAGAATAACAAGATTTCCACCTTAATAGCGTGGTGAATAAGACGCTTTTTTGACGATTGGTCTGTCCCACGCCACCTTAATTTTAGGAAATAAGTAGAACCCATATCATCAATAAAGATCTGTTTATACTGACTTTCTTTCAAGTGTCTGTCAGGAATCAGATTATTTGCTTTTTTATTCCAAAACATAATTATTTATTTTTCCTTTTTCCGAAAGGGAGACCGAAGAAGCTGCTGTTCCCTTCTTTCTTAGAGCGGGATTTAGAACGAGAATGTCTGGAATTTTCACTTTCACCTAAACTAGCAGTGTTAGATGAAGGAGTTTCTACATCCTTAAAAATTTTCTTTTTATAGTCTTGATATTCTCGTTTAAATTTATACTCAGCTTTTTCTTTCAAGCTAAGTTTGTTCTGAAGCTCTAACTCATAAATAAAAGAATAGGAGGTATCTGCTAAAGTAGCGCGAGTAATATTGAAATCTACCGTGTGTCGTTCTAGGAAATCTGAAAATTCCAAAACTTGAACAAGGCTAGTCAAATAATTCTTTTTAAAAGAGCTCACAACACGTTCAAATTTTCCATGAGTGTGTAAATCAAAATTAGTCAGCCACTCTAAACACTTTAGATAAGCCTTAAAGTCTGCAGACGGTAAGAATTCGTCGTAAAAGTCAGCGATTGTTTTATTGGCTATTAAAGCTGTTAAATATTTTAATTTTGAAGAAAGCTCAAAATTTTGTTTATCATAATAACTATAAAGTTGAATTATATACGTTTCGTACCTTTTTAAACATCTGGCTGTGTCCTTAAACTGCTCAATTTCTCCTTGTCCAAAATTTGGAAAATTGTCATATAATTCCTGCAGCTCTAAGATGGAAGCCAATGTGTTTTTACATTCTTCTGGATAGTTTAAAGGAAGAGCATAAAATGTTTCGAGAGCTGTTAGAGAAAGCTCCTCCAATGTTATTGTTTTTAGATTTTTTAATTTGCAATAAATAAATTGGTAGTAATATTTTTTTAAAATAGCATCTCTAGCTACTTCTCTAGCAAGTTCTTCATCAAGCTCTAACAGGTCATATTCCGAATAAAGGTCATATGCAAGTCTCTGCAAGACCGTATCAACTTTGCTCCCTATTGTAAACACATCGATAGTAGCCTGTAACGACAATACTTTATCCAGTAATTGCGACATTGTAGACGGATTACCTAGTTCATATTTCAAATAATTCTGCAATAATAAGGTATCATTTACAATACTCGACAAAAACAATTCGTTATACAGTTTAATATTATTTTTGGTGGCAGAAACTAATTCAATAATGGACCGGATAGCGCCCTTAGCATTCTTCAGGCCTAAATCAAGTAGTTGAATGACATCTTCCCTCGTAAGAGTACCTTTATCCATCTCCTCGATGAAGGCAAAGATAATTGATTTATCTGGTATAAATTGGTTATCTTTAAGATATTGAGAATAATCATGAAGCAACTTAGCAATATGCGCTGATTTAATTTCATAAATACCATGAGCATCAACCCACGTTGAAATGAATACCAGCCGAGACAAAATATTCTCAACCACTTCCTCATGTTTGCAATCATTACTATGAGAAACTGGGGACAATTGTTCCAGGCACCCTAAATATCCGTATCTGTTTACTGCCTCATCTCCAATTACAGTATCAAATAGGTCGTAGAAATCTGATAACGTATCTGGAACAACCTGCCAGATTCGCTGAAAAGCAAATGTATCCTGATTTATTTTGTCAAAATACTTACTTTCAACAGCATAGATAATGTCAACATTGATTTTCTTCCCATAAATTCTCTTTGAAGAATTTAAGATATGCCTTGGAACAAAATAGAGCTGAATATTGGGATGATATAATTCATTATTGATATCCCCCATAAAAAATGTATTGTAGCCAACAAGTGGACGAACTCCTGCAGGAAGCAGGGAATAAATTGCTTGCAAAATAGCTAAAGCTGCATTGGTTTGAGTCTCTATCGGTACATCCAATGATAGATAGATTTTTCTGCCTTTCTTTTCATCAATAACTTTTAATAAATCGATGACAATGTTTGAAAGCATGCTCTGATCAATGCCGTAGGGATTTTCCGAAATAAAGTTCTGGAGGTCAAAATCATTTTCCACTCCAAAAGTGGATGGCTGAAGATTAACCTCATTCTCCTCGCCAAATGTTTCTATAAAATGTAGATTCCCTGCAAAATGATCGAGATTGCTACAATCTAGGCTATCTATTTGTGTCGTGAAATTATGGGTTAAGGGTGCCATACGACCATCTGACAGACCATAAACAGACTGCCCTGTAATATAAGTATCCTTTTCAGTAAAAGAATACCTAATCTTCGGTTTATAATCTAGCTCATTGATTCCTTGTTGAGATAGGTATTTAGCATTTTTTTCTAAGATTGATAGGACATCATTAGGTAGGCCTGAATGAGCTATGGTTTGGAAGCCACCCATTCTGATATTGCTACGGGTATATAAATGCTGATTAAACATACTAATCATCTCCTAAATTCACTCCAGCACCACGCAAAATCCATAAAAATGGTTCAATTAGTCGGGTAGAGTTATGAATAAAATCAATCCCTCCATTTTCATCTGGATCCGCTCCTAAACAAGAAACTGCAAAATAGTGATGTTTTTCAAACTCCTCATCGTTAGGGTAAAATTCATCTATTGCATTCATAAAATTTCGTTGTTCTATCTTTCCTAGATAGGCTCTAACCTGACTATTAATAGTACGTAGGTCACTAGCATTTAATCGATCTGTATCTTCAAATAGTTTAGAATAGTTTGTTGCATCCTCTCGTTGCTGTAACCTATCCGATTTACCAAGCACTACAGCTAGTCTGGCATCTATTCGCCTGTTGAGATGATTATTAAACGATGTTATCATGCGATTGTTTTGTTGTAGACCATCTAAAGCATTTCTATTATTGCCCGTATTTATTGAATCTACATCTGGGTGTACCAACATTATCAATCCATCACTATATCTAAACTGATTGAGTTTATTCAACATTTGCTCGTCATTATGCACACTTTCTCCGGCAATGTCACAAATGGCACAAAGATAAGTATGTCCATTTATCGTCAATTTATAAATGACTGGTGGAAGATACTCAGACACTGTTGTAGCAGCAGCAACTTGACTTTCCTGTCCCCTTATTTTTTCTAAAATCCGTTCATAATCATTACCAATAGGAAACATAGCCCCACCATGAGAAGTAGCAATTTTATTTGGAGCAATATTTAGTAATTCATATAAGTAGGTAGATTTCCCAGACATTGTTGTTCCATACAAACTGATATTAATCAGAGGATAGTGTCCAAAGTCCGTCGGTAGGTCATTGTGACACTTGGGACACAGCTTCGTTCTATGGTAACGACCATCATTGGTCTCAATGCCAATAATAACACCATCTTCTTTTACTTCTTTGTTTATAATTTCACTGTCTTCCAATGTAAAAAAGGCCGATTTTGCTTCAGTAGCTATCCCATTTTTTTGGCAGTAAGCATCAAAAAGGGGATCATCTACTATATCTTCCTCCCATGACGATCTAAAGTGGACATCATTAGCCCTTACTTGCTCAAAACAGAATGGACAACGGTGAACACGTTCAAGTAGGCCTATCTCTTCAACTACTTCTTTTTTGAATATTTTTAGAAAATCAAACATCATCAGTTACCTCAAATCTCTATTAATCGAATGTGTTCCCTATATTCCTCTTTGACACGAGGGAAAATACCACCCTTAACGCCTGCATATATCCGAGTAACATGCTCTCCCTTAAAATCTTGAACACCGTCCGCTATATTGCCAACTACGATTTCAATCATGTCACTAGTAATAACTGAGGCATCTGATATGGTCAGAACAATTCGGCCTGTCTTTAATCTTTTTAACTTTTTCCAAAAAGAGGTCTGATCGTCTAGTCGCCAATAGATGGTTCTTTTCCGTTGTGAAATCTTGGTCAAGAGATTAGGTGGTGCTGTAAATCGTTCCTCTCCATTTACAACTGGTAAAAAATACAAATCAAAATCCACATCGTCTTGAACCACTATTTTCATCTCTCTATGAAAGGCGTAGTCGTCCCTTGTCATCACTGCAATTTGACGAACCTGATTTGTATCATCCAATCGTTCTTTTACTTTCTCAGCATCTGACCAATCGATATCCGAATTAGCAAACTGTCCACTGTAAACTCTTATAGACTCAACTTTGTTTGGATGAGTCCAGGTAAGAGACAAGGTATCCGTACCACCATTTACAAAGTCACGAGATTTTATTCGTAAATTTCTAAGGATAATGGGCTCTGTTCGCTTTCCTAAGTTTTTTCTCAGGATATTTTCTGGATGATGGTAGGGAATAGAATTGATATAGGGCAAAAAGAGCAAATCAAATCCTTCATTTGCCGTCACTTCAAAAGAATGTTCTGTTTCTGTCGGCAAAAACGAATGTAGTCTTACTGCATTTGTTCCCTCAAAAACTGCCTCTATCCCCACATCACCCTCAGGAAAATGTTCTGCTTTGTAGACTTCGATTTTGCTAATGTCCTCTCTCGGCAATTCCCAGGAAAACTGGATATAGTCCTTTTCGTCTTGAAAAAAACGTCTCTGACTCAACTTTGGTATTTTCATATAAAAATCCTTTCTAAAGAACGAACGCTCGCTAAATTCTAAGAATCCAAATATGGATGGGGCAAAATCACTATGATTGTGTGTTTATCTATATGGCAGAAATTCTGTACGACGAATGAACGGCGTAAGAAAAGTAAGATGGGAGAGCATAGTAGTCTCCTCAAATTAACATTGGAAAATCTAATCCTGCTGTTCTAAGAGCATATTTTGACTCAGCAACCAGGTGGGCAATTCTTCACGATTAGAAAAAGTGACCACTGGTAAAACAGATTGAATCTCCTTACTGAAAGCTAGAGAAATATCTACTAGATCCATCTCTGAAGATTGAGCATCATCAAACAGTACAGCGATAGGTTTCTCTAAGTTCGATTTTTTGACAAATTTTAAGGTGGAATGATAAAGACTTTGAAATTGCAATCTTGCTACATCAAGTGACTCTTGATTAGGAGCCAAACCATCAAAGACTAGAACTAGATTGTTAGAAAGTGTGACACTACGCTGCATCAACAATTTCAAGCTATTTGAATACTCCTCTCCCTCATCTATCGGCACATTTAAACCCATATAGAAATAAACTCTTGTCGGAGTTTCAATGCGAATGCCCTCTAGGTTTTTTCCGGTCCAATCACTGAAACAGTTTTTTGAAAAAGCAAATCCATCTAGTGAATGATTTAATTTTTCAAAAGTACCTTTCAGCATGCCTTTGTTTAGATTAGCTCTGGTAGATAATAATAGTGAAAACACCTGTTGTTTGGTCCAGGCAGCCGAATCTATCTCCTGATGACACTGGGGGCATATCCCCTTTATCTCACCAGAATTGGTCTGGTCTAAATGGAATTGCTTTCTTTCAGAAACTCCCATCTCTTTTGGATTGAAAAATCGATGCTTAGGAGGACATTCAATTTCCTTAGGTTGAAATTGGAGAGCAAACTGAAACATTTTCAAATCTTCCCGTTCCAAAACTGGCCAGTCTACCCTATGGTTGACTGAAATTAAAGTCTGATCCCTGTCAATCTGATAAAAACAGTAGGGGCAAGTATAAGTGTAGTTAGAATTATTTAGCATGAAACAGCACCTGTAGATTATCGATTTCCAAACTATGGATTTTCAACACAACTATATCATCAACATTCTCATCCATATAGTGATTCTTAATCGTTTTTGCAAGTGTCTGATAGATATATAGATTCGGATTGCCAATTAGATAAGATGTTGCCCCTTCTATAAAGTGAGTACCATTGGAACGAACATTGACTATTGGTTTCGCTAGCAGTTCCTTAGCTAGCTCATCAGAAAAAGTCTTCATCTCTTGGTCATTTCTTATTCTGCTTACTGCATCCATCAGCGTGCCAATATCAGTAGGCAGCGCCCACTGATCAATCAGATTTGCAAATATATCTTCAAGTTTTTTTCCAGCATCGACGGATAGTTTCTCACTCATTGTATCTGGAAAATAGAGTTGAAGTAGGTCTGACATATCTTCTTGTTCAAATCTTGTCATACTTCCTTCTACTATCCCATCAAGATGAGTAGCAACTATTGTTAAAATTCTAGCTGGAGTATAGTATTTGGAGATTTCCTTGTCATAGTGAGCAATCAAGTTTTTCTTATCAGTCTGATAGGCTTCTAGAAAATCAGAATTCTCTCTAATCATCTCAGATAGCCGGTCCAAAAGCTTTTTCTCTATCTGAACCTTGATGATTTCAGCCTTCTGTTGATAGATATGTTTCCTAAGGTAGTCAAATAGATAAGCTTCTAGGTCTGTCTGGTTAGTATTAAATAAAGATTTCCAGAAAGATTGTTTCGGCAAGTCCAGTCTAAAAGCTACCCTATCCTCGTATATCCTATCTATTCTCTCTTCTATATCGCTAACTGTCGATAAAACTTTCTTTCTCTCCTCCACAAAAGTGAGAAAATCAGCAAATACCTTGGCTAGATGGTAGAGCCCCCCATTACTATTTGCAGAAAACTTGCCCACAGACTTCTGATAAACTGCACTAAATATGGCAGTCGCAGAAGTTTGAGCCATCTCTGTTATAGCTTCAGGAGAATAGTCCTTAGTCTGTTGCTGGTAACTGATGGCCATCGATTGACCAAAAAATTTATTTTCTACTGAGTTGAGGGTCTCCTGGTTAGCAAGTTCTTGCTTGGTCCCAGGAATAAACTTAAAGGACAGATGATTCAGCTTAGCCGCAGTCTCTTGAAAGACAGTTTGATAGGTAGTTGTAAGGTAATCCTTGATACTATCTGCATCAATAGGATTCCTTATCAAGCAATCTCTAAGATGCTTATCACCTTTTTCAATTAAGGTTTTCCGTGTTAAAGTTTCCAAGAGTAACTTATTCAGGCCAGTAGATTGACTGGCTACAGTGAAAAAATCTCCATTAAGATTAAGCTCAGGTTGGCTGTTTAATAACAAGATGGTATTCCATATATTGAGCATGGACTTTTGAATAGGGTAAATGGGTCTCGATTTATTGTCTACATCCCCAAATAAATAAATTTTCCTTCTCAGAGTACCTTGCTTACCAAACTCTTGCAAACGCCGTAAATTTTCTTTTGTACAGGGACCAACTTCTTTATAGTAAACCAAGAGATTTTCTATGTACTGACGAAAAATCGGTAGTTTTGTCTTGATATTGTCCAAAATAGTGCTTAACCAAGTGTAGTCAATCTTTTGGTTGGAAATATCGGTAATATAAGACACCATCAAAGTTTCATAATGAACCTTGTTTTGTACAATCAGCTTATCCAATTCCTCTTCTAGTAGGTCTGTAAAAGAGATTAAATCCTCATCTTTCGCAATTTCGACAATTATGCAGGGTTCAGCTCTATCTTGAAATGTAGAGCGATTGTTGATGACCTGTTCTCCTATCAAACAGACGATATTGACATTTTTAAATAACATACCTGTCTCCTAATGGTTATTGAGCCTGAAAGTAACATTCCTTGGCTCTAAATGTTTTTTATTGACCGTCCACTAATGAATTTTTCATCAAATAATGATTGATCAGCGTTGCGAAGCAAGTCTAAACTTCTAACTTCTCAGGTTCAATAGTTGCTAAATCAATTTAGTGAGAGGGATATTCAACTACAACTCAGAAGAGTACCTCCTGAGTTCCATCTCAATATCCCAAACTCACTCTATTGACTAAAAATTAATATTGAGAAACTTTATGGCTTATCCTACAAGGTCAATCATTCTTTCAAGTCCCTCATAAAATTCCAACATCGCTGCTTCATCATCAGGGTTCAACGCAATGATATTTCTTTTCGATTGACGCACATCCTCTTTGAGTTTAGCAATTGCCGTGTCAAAGGTGATGTTTTCAGATAGTTGTGCATAGACTTCGTCTACTTCTTCCTCAAATTGTTGAAGCTGACGCTGATTCAAGACTTCTTCCACTTTCCGAATCATATAGTACTCTTTCCAGCGTCGATATTCTAAGAAATTACCCAAATCCAGCGACTCTCCACCTAACAATACCTCATGTCTATGTGAACCCTCCGCTATCGGTCTAACCAAGCCAGATAGAAGAACCTTGAAATGCCATCTGGTAAGATCTTTCGCTTTTCGCTTCGCATCTTCCTGTTCAACCAGGGCCTTAATCAGCTTGTAATTTTCATACATTTTCATAAACCGCTGAACAGCTGTATTTTTGGCTATGGCCATGTCATTGTTGACTGGTAAGATGTAGTCGTTCTCCTCTTCTTTAATAATGCCATAGGCTACTGCACGATCAAAGAGAGCTGATTTTTCCTCATACTGATAGAAGGTCTTTTTATTGTCCATCTTCCTAGTATCACCCGCCCAGTTGGCCAATGGTATAACACCTGGTAGCTGTCTCCAGTCTTTTTCCTTGGTAGAAAAGAGGTGGAGACCCTTAGAATGGCTTCGGTCATCACCAAGAGCCAACTGATACTCATCCTCATACTGTGAAATTTTTGAGTACATATATAGAGAGAAACCGTAGACGAAGTTTAGCATGGAGATATGACTATTGTCCCCGATACGGACAAGCTTGTCGATGGTATCCATACCCTCAATCGCAGTATAAATAGGATCTGCAGAAGAATCGACAGGCAAGGCAAGCTGCTCATAGTTTAAGTCATGGAGTAGCTGGTGGATGACATTATCTCCTGCTGGCATATTGGAACTGAGGTGAATCAGGGGCTGGCTATCATTTTTTATATTAGTAATAATCCGATCCCTAAGATAAGTATTTAAATCAATATCATTGATGTCTGGAACATTAGTCAAAGACGTATCTGCTTGAATAAGCCCTTCACGAATACCTGCCTCACGTTTGATGGCAGCAGCCAGGCGGGTACTTAGGATGCCCTTACCATACCATTCTTGCAAGAACTCCTTGACAAAGCCGATGATGTTGATTTCATCTGGTCTTCCAATAAATTTATTCTGCTGAGCACGATATTGATCCAAGAATCCTTTCATCAGCTGTTGCTTTTGAATAGCAGTCTTGCCATCCACTTCTATCTTAATGGATTTCAAGACATTTTGTAAATCAACGAAAAACTTAATGGTAGATGTTTCCTGCAAGGCATAGTTACTGGTCAGGTGCTGAACAGATTGTTTCAAATTCTCCCGCATCTCTAGCAAGATTTCTGCCATCGGGCGATAGATATCCCTAAAGACTGTATCAATAATTTTCCCATAGCCCTCATAAATCTTCTGGAAGGTTTGATAATAAAGCTTCTCAGCCTCAGCATTCACCAGATTCTTAGTTGTGTCGATATAGTCTTCTACAATGTCCTCCTTGGTTCGCCGTTTGTCAAATATATTCCCTTTAATCGATTTAGGCTCCTCACTCTTCAAGTACGCAAGCCTATCCCTTGCAGACTGGATTCTTTCCTCAGTATCTCTTTCAGCGCTCACTGCCAAGTTATACATATATTCTGCTTGCTTCTTAAGAGTTTGGTTGGAGAAGGGATTTCCGTCCCCAAAACCGAAGAGTTTGGCGACAAATATGGGTCCTCTGGCAGGGTCTACAAAAGCCTGGTTTAAAATGTTTTCTAATTGCGCCCTAAAAGGCTTAGCGTCATTTGGCTTATTGAAACTATCTGCTGAAGATAGGTTCCTATCATGAATATCGTAGCCCACTTGATTCATCACATCTTGAATAGGATAATAAATGTCTTTTTTAAGCCTATCGTAGATTTGTGCCCTGTCAGATGTAACGACATTGTCGTAGGAATATTCCTTCCCAGATTTAATCAACTCTTTCCAATTGTCATGTTCAAAGAGATTTCCTTTCCGATACCATTCATGGATATTGTTAGTTGGCTCTAAGTTGCTAAGGTAGAGGTCATTAAATAGTTGTGTAAAGTCTGCATCCTTGGGATTGGATTGATTCTCTTCAAAGAGGGGTTCAAGCGTTTCAAAGGTCAAACCAAAGAGATACTGGGTCATCTCTTGGAGGGGCAGGCGGTAGGTTGCAGAACCAAAGGTCTTGTAGTCCATACACTCAATATCATTCTTGGAAACGACAGCAGTTAAGCTCTGATTAATATTGGATATGATACTTTGGGTATTCTGACCATTGTTGTCTATGGAGTCTGATATGAATTCCATGATACTTTCTGACACAATTCCTAGCACTCTATCAAAGCCTTGCGGACTGGTATGTCCTTCTGCATCCTCACTTGAAAATAGATAGGGAACAAAGGGGGCTTCATTTCCACTATAGCGATAGGTACCACTATAGATTTGCTCAAAAAGCTCTCCATTTTTTCTTAAGGAGTTCAAATAGTCCAATTCCTTGAGATAGGCATAGCCATTTTTACCCAAGTAAGAATTGTCTGAATCAAGGGCATTGACATCTGGCAGGATGATGTAGCCATTCATGCTATATTTATTATCACTCAGTTGGAAGTCCCTGAATAAAACGGATCTTAGTAGATAGGCTATATCAAGGGAACAGCCTGAACCGGTTCCACCTCCAATACCGGTCAAAATCATAATGTTGATTTGATCATTCCTTTCGGGGACATCAGCTCCAAGCCTAATCTGCTTGATGATTTTATGTAATTTACTAGCTAGAGCATCAATATGCTTGAAAAGCAGGAAACGACCTGCTAGGCGGTGGGCCCCCGCTCCTTTCTTTGCTGGATCAAAGGTTACTTGGTCTGGCATGAAACTTTTGATTTCCTCTGTCCATTTATTGGGCTGCTTCATTTCAGCCAGCAGGTTGCTATGAAGATGGAAGAACTCCTCATCTTCTAAAT
>OBMA010001095.1_pt1 | contig 16487 bp, 12 predicted proteins | sample 1539141 | NCBI WGS metagenome assembly OBMA01 (sample SAMEA3991484, study PRJEB22521) | metagenome | biome: anthropogenic terrestrial biome; feature: sewage plant; material: raw primary sludge | place: Sweden | collected 2012-09-26 | reverse complement strand
GCACACTGGCAGCAATTTGATAATGATTTATTATTTTGTGCCATATGGTGGGTGTAGCACAGTTGGTTAGCGCGTCAGATTGTGGATCTGAAGGTCGAGGGTTCGAGCCCCTCTACCCACCCTTTAAGGGCTTAAGGGAGCACTTGTGTTGATTCATTGGGCTATAGCCAAGGGGTAAGGCACAGGACTTTGACTCCTGGATTCGCCGGTTCAAATCCGGCTAGCCCAGCTACAAACAAATATGGGCCACTAGCTCAGGTGGTAGAGCACTTGACTTTTAATCAGGTTGTCTCGGGTTCGAGTCCCGAGTGGCTCATTAGGATTTGGTAAGGCTGCAGATGCCGAAAGGTGCTGCGGCCTTATTTCATGCTATGGACACACTTACGAAGCAAGCAGCATAATACATATAAGCATATATAAGCATACAAGCGTATGTAAGCATACAAGCATATATAAGCATACAAGCAGTTGAAAGGATAAGATCATATGAACGAAGAGATAAAAGAGAACAAGATGGGTGTAATGCCAATGAACAGACTCATCATAAATATGTCTGTGCCAATGATGATCTCTATGCTGGTTCAGGCACTGTATAACGTGGTCGACAGTATATTTGTCGCCATGATAGATGAAAAGGCTCTTACGGCGGTTTCTATGGCGTTTCCGATACAGGGACTGATAATAGCAGTAGCAGCAGGAACCGGAGTAGGTGTCAATGCTATACTGTCCCGTGCTCTCGGAGCAAAAAATAATGAAAAGGCTGATAAGACGGCCGAGAACGGAATCTTTCTTGCAGTAGCGTCTTATGTTGTTTTTCTGCTTATAGGTATTTTTGCCGTAAAGCCATTCTATATGAGCCAAACGGATGATATGGAGATTGTTAATTACGGTGTTAAGTATCTTACGATAGTATGTGTTCTTTCATTAGGTGTATTTATACAGATAATGTTTGAACGGTTATTACAGTCAACAGGTAAAACTGTCTATACGATGATATCGCAGGCACTTGGCGCGGTGATCAACATAATAATGGATCCCATAATGATATTCGGTATCGGATTCTTTCCAAAGATGGGAGTTACAGGTGCAGCAGCGGCTACAGTCATAGGTCAGATAGCGGCAGCAGCAGTTGGCTTTATGTTCAATAAGACAAAGAACAAAGAGATCCATATCAACATGATTGGGTTCAGACCGGATACAGGGATGATAAAAGAGATATATGAGATTGGAGTTCCTTCGATGGTAATGCAGGCGATCGGATCTGTTATGGTCTATGGAATGAACCGTATACTTATCACATTCAATTCAACAGGAGTCGCAGTCTTTGGTGTCTATTTCAAGCTTCAGAGTTTTGTGTTCATGCCTGTGTTTGGACTGAATAATGGGATGATACCGATTCTTGCATATAACTTGGGAGCGCATAAGAGAGAACGGTTTATGCAGGGAGTAAAGCTTAGTGTGATATATGCTGTCATAATAATGACAGCCGGGACGGTACTGTTTGAATTATTGCCAGGTCCTATGCTTAAAATGTTCTCAGCGTCTGATGATATGCTTAAAATGGGAGAGCCGGCACTTAGGATAATATGCATGAGTTTTATAATGGCCGCGATCGGGATTAGCTGCAGCACGGTGTTTCAGGCTGTCGGCAAGGCTGTCTACAGTATGATCGTGTCGATAGCGAGGCAGATAGTAGTATTGCTTCCGGCGGCATACGTTCTTTCAAAGACTGAAGTGGTTAATAATGTATGGTTTGCATTTCCAATCGCTGAAGTAGTATCGATGATAGTATCGATCATATTTTTCTTAAAGACCAAGAGGGAAATAATAAACAAGATATGACTGCGCCTGAAGGGATTCGAACCCACACGTCTTTCGACACAAGAACCTAAATCTTGCATGTCTGCCAATTCCATCACAGGCGCATATCGCATAGTACACACATTTGATGTAAAATAATGTGAGTGTTGCAAAGCCGCATAAGAATGACGGTTGACATTTGCAACATCAACATGATATCACCTGATCAGAAATTTCGCAATGTCCGGTTTATTGTACTATAGAAAATTTATGATGTTGGTATCAAAAGCAGCAATTGTGTTATGGCACGTGCATCATGTTATGGTAATGGGTGAGGTTATATATAAAATGAAATTTACTACAGACCAGCAGAAAGTCATCGACGCAAAAAAATGCGACCTTCTTGTATCGGCAGCAGCAGGCTCGGGCAAGACGGCAGTGCTTGTTGAGCGCATAATTAAGATGATAACAGATGGAGATGATCCGGCTGATATAGACCAGATACTGGTCGTTACATTTACGAATGCCGCAGCTGCGCAGATGCGTGAAAAGATATCAAGGGCTGTAAGCCTGAGACTACAGGAAGATCCTGCAAATGAACATCTTCAGAGGCAGGCGGCACTTGTTCATCACGCACAGATCACTACAATAGATAAGTTCTGCGTTTCTGTCATAAGAAATCATTTTCAAGATATAGATCTCGACCCGGCTTTCCGGATAGCTGAAGAAGGCGAACTGAAACTTTTAAAGAACGATGTTGAGAATAAAGTGCTCGAAGAGTATTATGCTTCTGGAGATGCTGATTTCCTGAATATGTGTGATACATTAAGCCCGGGAAACAGCGATGCTGGTGTTATTGCAGCTGTTGAGTCTCTGTGCGGTACGGCAGATAGTTATCCATGGCCAAGAACGTGGCTTACAGAGCATGCAGAAGATTATTCATTTGTTACAGATGGAGACTCGGAGAACGCGAGGATCACTGAGAATACAGAGAATACAAAGAATACAGAGAATACAGAGAACACAGAGAGCATAGAGAACACAGAGAGCATAGAGAACACAGATTGCACAGAAAACGCAGAGTCTAAAACAGGGATATGTGACACTTCATGGTGGAAGCTTGGAAAAACATATATAACCGGAATGCTTGCACAGGCTGTGTCAATGTGCCGTGAAGAATCAGAACTCTGTGATATGCCGGGAGGCCCGGAACATTATTCTGATAATATAAATGAAGATTACGATAGGATCTCGCATGCGTATGATGTGATGATGAAATGCGATGATTATGATACTATCAGGAACACGATTCAGGGAATTCCGATGAGTACTCTATCGCGTAAGAGACCTAAAGATGTTGATCCGGAACTAAAAAAAAGAGTTACAGATCTGCGTACTCAGGTCAAGAAGATGATCAGCGACATCAAAGAAAGATACTTTGCTTTTGATTCAGCTTTTATCAGAAAGCAATCCGCATCATGTGACAGAGTGCTACGTGAACTTTCAAAAGTGGCTTTGGGTTGTCATGATGCGTATGATAATGCAAAGAGAGATAGAAATATAATAGATTTTGGCGATATAAGTCATATGGCACTAAATATACTAGCAGAGCCAGACGGCGATAGAGGGTGTATACCGACAAGCGCCGCCGAAGAATATCGCAATCATTTCAGGGAGATAATGATTGATGAGTATCAGGATTCAAACCTGGTACAGGAATTCATTCTTTCGGCGATATCGGGAGATGATCCGAAAGTCTGCTCGAGGTTTATGGTAGGAGATGTAAAGCAGAGTATATACGGATTCAGACAGGCGCGCCCGGATCTTTTCCTTGGAAAATATGAGACTTATACAGAAGACGGGACTGAACGGCTCATATGTCTTAGCAGAAATTTCCGTAGCAGAGTACAGGTCGTTGATACTGTGAATCTTATTTTCCGTAAGATAATGGTGAAAGGGCTCGGAGGCATTGATTATGACGACAATGCGGAACTTGTCCTTGGAGCGGACTATAAGGCTTCGGATTCACATGATTATGATTCAGAGCTTCTCCTGATCGATTCGTCAGATGACAAACCGGAGAACAATTCAGATGGTGAAAACATACCTGAAGATGTGGAATCGTCAGGAAAAGGTTATACGAACGAAGAAGAAAGCAGCAATAACGATGATAATGCGGATGATGATCCGGATGATCCGAAGAATCTAGGTAAAATGGAACTTGAGGCATCTGGGGTCGCATTGAGAATCCATGAGCTGATGAGCTCGCTTAAGATCACCGGTGATGACGGGGAACTTCGGACGCTGCATTATGGAGATATTGTTATTTTGATGCGTTCTCCATCAAACCGTGAAGATACATTCAGAAGGATACTGGAAAAAGAGGGCATACCGGTAAGTGTTGTAAGCAGCAGCGGATATTTCGGCTCATATGAGATTCGGACACTGCTTCATACGATGCGCATAATAAGTAATCCACGTCAGGATATTCCATTATATGGAGTGCTGCATTCATGTGTCGGACGTATGAGTGATGAGGAATTGGCACAGGTTCGTGGATACGATTATGAGGAGAACACGAATAGAGCAGGGACAACTGATGCCAGCCTTTATGAAAGCTGTAAGATCTACGCGGATCATGGATCTGATGATACGATAAAAGAAAAGTTGATACGATTTGCAGGGATGCTTGGATCATGGCGTAAGAAGGCAGAATACATGCCGATTCATCAGTTACTGCAGACTGTGATCGAGGATACCGGATACCGTGACGTGACGTCAGCGATGATGAATGGCGGGAGGCGTCTTGCAAATGTCGATATGCTGCTGAGAAAAGCAGAGGATTTCGAAAAGACAAGCTACTATGGTCTTTACCATTTTATAAGGTATATAGAGCAGCTTGAAAAGTATGAGGTCGATTACGGTGAGGCTTCGAATCCGGCAAATGGTGCGGATGCTGTTCAGATAATGAGCATACATAAGAGTAAAGGACTTGAATTCCCGGTATGCTTTGTGTCGGCGCTTGGCACGAGATTCAATCTGAGAGATACAAATGAAGGTCTGGTTGTCGATCCGGATGTTGGAATCGGAATGAAATATATCGAGACGGATAAACGGATCAGGATGACAACTGTGCAGCGCAGCATCATCGCGGAGAAGATGAGAAGGGATGTATTAAGTGAGGAAATAAGAGTTTTGTATGTAGCGCTTACCAGAGCGAAGGAAAAACTGATCATGACATCTTGCGTAGATAGCAAGACACTTGCAAGATACGCGGGGCTTACAGGGACAGACGTTACGGATGATATAAATGATAGTGGCAGTTGCTGTGGGAACGATGTAATGGGGAATGCCGGTGAAAGTATAAGCGCAAGCGGTGATAGTGAAAAAGTCAGTATTGAAGATTTAAGGAATGCTTCATCAATGATTTCGTGGATACTCATGAGTCTCGGAACTAGCGGCTGTTTGGGAACGCTTAACGTATCGGTAAAGAGACGAAGTGATCTTGGCACGTCGCGTGAAGAAGCTATGACAGATCGGCTTACACTAAAGAGAATGATTCAGGATGGAACGCGCGCGGCGGGCTGCTCGGGCGAGTCAGTAACTAAAGTACATGAGGCGGCAGAAAGATGCTTTGACATAAAGTATGGGCATGATGAACTTCAAGGACTGTTTACGAAGACGACGGTATCGGAGCTTAAGATCGCTGCGATGCATGATGAAGATGAAGCAGCGTTTGATGCATTTGCCGAAAAACCGTTCATGCCGTATGTACCACGTTTCATAAGAGAAGACGATATAGAACATATAGGCGGAACGGCGCATGCAGATAAAAATGCGCATGCAGATAAAAATGCGCATGCAGGTGAAAATGTGCATGCAGGTGGAGCGGAGCGCGGGACAGCTTATCACAGAGTCATGGAATTACTCGATTTTGCAGGTATGCCGGAGAACATGACAGCGGCGGACAGCATTTTATTTACGGGAAATGAGATATCACGCATGACACAGTCGGGCAGGATCGATAAGAGGTCGGTATCGCTTGTCGATGGCAGCAGGATCGCAAAGTTCCTTATGTCAGAGACAGCAATGCGCATGGCGGCTGCCGATAGGGCGGGAAAGCTATTCAGAGAGAAACCATTCTCTGCTGGGATATCTGCATCAAGGCTTGATGCAAAATTTCCATCAGACGAGATGGTTATGATACAGGGTATCATTGATGCGTTCTGGCAGGAAGATGACGGATATATCCTTCTTGATTACAAAACGGATATGGTCAATGAGAGCGGAGAACTTGTGAAACGCTATGAGAAGCAGCTTGATCTGTATGCAGAAGCGCTGGGGCAGATGCACATGGATGTTGTAGAGCGATTGATGTATGCGTTCAGACTTGATGAGGAAGTCAAAGTATGATGCAGGTGCCAAAAGACCAATTGTGATATGATGCAGGTGCAAAAGTATCAAATCGGTTATGATGCAAGTGCCAAAAGCAGCAAATCGGTTATGATGCAAGTGCCAAAAGTATCAAATCGGTTATGATGCAAGTGTCAAAAGTATCAAATCGGTTATGATGCAGGCATAATTATATTTCTTAAGGAATGAGGCTTTACGAATGAAAAAATCCGTTTTTTATGATCATTTGATCGAGGCGTGCAGTCAGTCTGGACTACCGATCGAACAGGCGATAAGCAAGATCAGGGATATGGGGGTAGATGCAGTTGAAATCAATCTGACGATGCTCCTTAATGATGAAGAGCATATAAGCCGGATGCTGCATGAGAATGATCTGAAGATAAGCAGTATCTATGAAATGTATGACTGGGGAAATAAGCCGGATCCTGCGCGCGCAAAGGTACAGGTCGATACAGCAGCAAAATATGATGCGGGAAGGATTCTGATAGTGCCGGGATTCCTGTCATCTATGGAGACCAGGCACCTGAAAAAGGTATCGATCGATAAAGAAAAACTTTTTGATTTTATGGATCATGATAAGAAGATCGAAAATATGAAGAGAGTTCTTATAGAGGTTACAGATTATGCGATGTCCAAGGGTGTCACAGTGACACTGGAGGACTTTGACAGTGATAAAGCACCATATGCAACATCTGATGAACTTGAGTGGTTCATGAAGAATGTCGATGGACTGCGGTTCACATTTGACTGCGGCAATTTTGCATATTCGGACGAAGACGCTTGCAAGGCTTATCAGAAACTGCAAAAAAGTATTGTTCATGTTCACTGCAAAGACAGGGGCATCGACCCGACAATAAAAAATGGTCTCAAGAATAACCGTGGACTTGTGACTGTTCCGACCGGCGGAGGATATCTTCCACTTAAGGAGATACTGACAGACCTTATCAGAAGCGGATATAGTGGCTACTTTGTTATCGAGCATTTTGGCGCAGCAGATCAGATGGCGACGATCGAAAGATCCGTAAAGTTTCTAAATGAGATCGATAAGTGCAATGCGTAGTATCGTAATGTGATTTAGATTTATAATACTCACGTTATATGTTTATGCGTGAAGATCGTATATGAGGCAGAATATTATGAGATTAACGTTACATCACGGAAGACCAGCAGAATCAGAAGGACGTCTTTCCAAGGAAATAAGAACATACGATATGCTCGACATGATTGGAATACAGTATGACAGAGTCGATCATGAGGCTGCCGAAACGATGGAAGCATGCGAAGATATTGACAATGCACTTGCACCGGCAGTCATCTGTAAGAACCTTTTTTTGTGCAATTCACAGAAGACAAAATTTTATCTGCTTATGATAGAAGGCGATAAGAAATTCAAGACTAAAGAAATATCACATCAGATCGGGAGCGCAAGACTTTCATTTGCCGAACCGGAGTACATGGAGAGATTTCTTGATATCACACCGGGATCAGTCAGCGTCATGGGACTCATGAACGACAAGCAGAATAATGTACAGCTTCTTGTTGATAAGGATGTGCTCGAGGGAGAATTTTTGGGATGCCATCCGTGCATCAATACTTCCAGCTTGAGGTTAAAGACATCTGATGTATTCGGAACATTCCTAAATGCCATACATCATGAGTACATAGCAGTCGAACTCACATAATGCATACGGGATGTTATTCAGGTGTTCAAAGATATCATTCAAGTTTCAAAGATATCATTCAGGTTTTGCAATATCGGATTATTTGTTTTTACAGTACTGGAGTGATAAATTTTTCCAGTACTGTATTTTTTTGTATCATTAAAATTGTATACAAAACTGATACAGTAACCACGTTAGAAACAGGTGTAGGTACTGCATTTTAGGACAAAGATTAGGGGTTAAAACCTAAATAAATCAACTTTGAGACCGAACGTTACAGTATTTTGGAAGTATTATGACGTAAAATACTGCAATTTTAGAGGATATACCCCCTCCTGAAAAAATAAAATACAGTAATATTGGATACATTTTTTATAGATACTGAGTCGATTTTTGTGATAGAGTTTTTTGAGTAAATAAATGCAGTAATATTCGACAAATCTTCTGCATATACTGTATGATGCGGGAAAGTCCGGATCAATGCGGGAAAGACAGGTCAGGCGGACACATATGTTGCGAAAATCATCGTGCAGGCATTGCCGTAAATAAGGTCAGGCGGATGCATAATGTCGTGAGGATCATTGTGCTTGCGTCGGTACTAAGCGAGGTATTATCGAGCCTAGTACCGCTACGCCAAGCACTGAGCGAGAGCGTATCCGAACCGACATATGCAGACCACATGACCGGATTACGACAGACCACATGACCGGATTACGACAGCCTGTTGACAAACGGCATTCGTCCGCATAAACTGTAGAAAGAGACGATGAAGGAGAGGAGTAAGCTGATTTCCCCTACAGAGACGTGCCGGATGGTGGGAAGGCACGAGGATGGATAAAGCCGAAGGTAGCTTCCGAGTCTGAATGCTGAGAAAGATTTACACGGGTAGGCATTCACGTGTGATCCGCGTTAAGGACAGAGATCAGGCAGATGCTTTAGCAGATGTTTTGGCAGATGTTGTGGCAGAGGTTATGGCAGATGTTGTGACAGATGTTACGGCAGAGGGTTTTAGCAGTCAGAGCATATAAATCCTCATAAAGCAAAGAGCGTGATCTATGAGTGATAAAGCAAGGTGGTACCGCGTATATACGCCCTTCGCAGACAGTAAGCAGTCTGGGGAGGTCTTTTTTTTGTTTGGATACTGAATATTCCGGAAATATCTGCACGAAAAAATATGCAAAATACGCCGGGACATAGATTCAGTATAAGATCTGCTCATGACTGCGCAGCATACACATTTATATTATGGAGGCACAAAATGGCAAAAGAACTTGATAAGACATACGATCCCAAACAGATAGAGGATCGCCTGTATCAGAAATGGCTCGATAAGAAATACTTCCATGCGGAAGTTGATAAGAAAAAGAAACCATTCACGATAGTTATTCCGCCGCCAAACATCACGGGACAGCTTCATATGGGTCATGCGCTCGACGAGACTATGCAGGATATCCTTATCAGATATAAGCGCATGGAAGGTTATAACGCACTCTGGCAGCCCGGAACCGATCATGCGTCTATCGCAACAGAAGTGAAGGTCATCAATACTCTTAAGGAACAGGGAATAACAAAGAGCGATCTTGGACGTGACGGATTTCTCGAGAAATGCTGGGAATGGAAGAAAGAATATGGCGGACGTATCGTAAATCAGCTTAAAAAGCTTGGCTCATCATGTGACTGGGACAGAGAACGTTTTACGATGGACGAGGGCTGCAGCAAAGCTGTAACAGAAGTATTCTGTCGCCTTTATGAAAAAGGGCTTATCTACAAGGGAAAGAGGATAATAAACTGGTGCCCGGTATGCAAGACTTCTATATCTGATGCGGAAGTTGAGTATGAAGAGCAGCAGGGTCATTTCTGGCATATAAAGTATCCGCTCGTAGATGAGAACGGACAGCCAAGTAAGACAGAGTTTCTTGAATTTGCAACGACACGTCCGGAGACTATGCTTGGTGATACAGCGGTTGCAGTGAACCCGGCAGATGAGAGATACCATTATCTTAAAGGACGTCAGGTATGGCTCCCTATAGTGAACAAACCTATCCCTGTTGTTGAAGATGACTATGTTGATATGGAGTTCGGAACAGGTGTTGTTAAGATAACACCGGCGCATGATCCTAACGATTTTGAAGTCGGTAAGCGTCATAATCTTGAAGTCATCAATATCCTTAATGATGATGCCACGATAAATAAGAATGGCGGAAAATATGAAGGACTCGACAGATATGAAGCAAGAAAACAGATCGTCGAGGAACTTGATAAGGAAGGACTTCTTGTCCGCATAGAAGATTACAGCCATAATGTCGGCACGCATGACAGATGTCATACGACAGTAGAACCTATGGTAAAGGAACAGTGGTTCGTCAAGATGGATGAACTTATAAAGCCTGCGGTAGATGCTGTAAAAGATGGAGATATCACGCTTATTCCCCCTCGTATGGATAAGATATATTACAACTGGACAGACAATATCCGCGACTGGTGTATAAGCCGCCAGCTGTGGTGGGGTCATCGTATTCCGGCATATTACTGTGATGACTGTGGAGAGGTCGTAGTATCACGTACAGAACCGCACAAATGTCCGAAATGCGGTGGTACTCATTTTACACAGGATCCGGATACGCTCGACACCTGGTTTTCTTCAGCACTGTGGCCGTTTGAGACACTCGGCTGGCCTGATAAGACCGAAGATCTTGAATATTTCTATCCTACGGATGTTCTGGTCACTGGATATGACATAATCTTTTTCTGGGTTATCCGAATGATCTTTTCGGGATATGAACAGATGGGTGAAAAGCCGTTCAGTACAGTTCTTTTCCACGGTCTTGTCCGCGATGAGCAGGGCAGGAAGATGAGCAAGTCGCTTGGTAACGGAATCGATCCGCTGAAGGTTATCGACAAGTATGGTGCCGATGCGCTCAGACTTACGCTTATCATGGGCAATGCTCCGGGCAATGATATGCGCTACAGCGATGAACGTGTAGAAGCTAATCGTAATTTTGCAAATAAAGTATGGAATGCCTCTCGTTTCATTATGATGAATATGGAGAAGACATCTCCGGAAGTTCTTGAAGCGCCATTTGCTGATATCAAGGATAAACTAGAGCCTGTTGATAAATGGATCATCTCGAAGTGCAACAGTCTTGTCAGCGAAGTGACTTCAAAGATGGATGATTTTGAACTTGGAATAGCAGTACAGAAGATATATGATTTTATCTGGGATGAGTTCTGTGACTGGTATATCGAAATGGTTAAGCCTCGTTTATATAATTCGGATGACAGAGACAGTCATGATGCTGTGATGTGGACACTTAGAAATGTCCTAATAACGGCGCTCAAACTTCTTCATCCTTATATGCCGTTCGTAACAGAAGAGATATTCTGTACGATTCAGAATAAGGAAGAGTCGATCATGGTATCGGATTGGCCAACATATCATGATGAATACTGCTTCGAAGCGGAGGAATCATCGATCGAAGTCATAAAAGCTGCAGTTCGCGGTATAAGAAATATCAGGACCGAGATGAATGTCGCACCGGCTCGCAAGGCTGAGGTATATGTTGTCACAGCAAATAAGAAGATGAAAGATATTTTTGTTGAGGATAAGCTCTTCTTTGCTACCCTTGCATATGCATCTGATGTTATAATACAAGAAGACAAGACAGGGATAGACGATGACGCGGTAGCTGTTGTTATTCCCGATGTCAATCTGTACATGCCTTTTGCAGATCTTGTTGACATCTCACAGGAGATAGAAAGACTCAAGAAAGAAGAAGACAGACTTGCCGGAGAACTCAAGCGTTCTCTGAATATGTTGTCAAATGAGAGATTTCTTTCAAAAGCTCCGAAAGAAAAAGTTGATGAGGAGAAGGCAAAGCAGGAGAAGTACGAACAGACGATGAAGCAGGTCAGAGAGAGACTGGGACAGCTTCAGAAGTGATAGCTTCAGAAGTGGCAGCTTCAGAAGTGACAGTTTTAGAAGAGATAGCTTCAGAAGTGGCAGATAGAGCTACATAATGAAACTTGCATCATATAAACAGGAGATTTCACATGGCAGATATGAAGCATCTGGAAGCAGGAGACGACATAGATATCGGTGAAGCTGAGATGGAAGCGCTGATGGAGGAGATACTTAAACTTCAGCAGAAATCCGTGAACGATTCAGATGGTGAACCTGATGTGAAACCTGATGAAAAAGCTGAAGCGGTAGCCGAGGAAAAGCCGAAATCCTACATTCGTGTATCAGATGACCGTATGGAAGCATGGGTATTTTTTGCCAAAGAATCAGGCGCGATGACGCGCAATGAACTTCTTAAATTTCTTAAAGATAATGGCGTTATGCGAGGATATGTCAGCAGTGTATTTACAGACGCTGTCAAATCTCCGAAATTCGACAGAGAGATAATGATAGCGAGTGGTCGTGACGCTGACGAGGGACGAGACGGATATTACGAGTACTTTTTTGAACCGGAGAAATACCATGTCCCGAGGGTGCTTGAAGATGGATCCGTAGACTATGCTTCTATGAATAAGCTTGCAAACGTTCATGCCGGAGATGTAGTTGCGATGTATCATCCGGCAGTACAGGGACAGGATGGATTCAATGTATGCGGTGATGCGATAAAAGCCCGCGTAACGCGTGACCTTCCACCGATGTTCGGCAAGGAGATAACACGTGATGGCAATAGGTATATGGCCAAGGTCGATGGAAAGATCGAAGAGCACCACGGTCATGTAGATATTCAGAAGATTCATGAGGTACATGGTGATATCGGGGCTGTCGTAGGCAAGATAGAATTTTTCGGAGATGTCATTGTCTATGGAAATGTTGAAGAAGGCGCAGTGATTCGTGCCGGACGCAATATCGATATAAGAGGTACGGCAGCAGGGGCTACGCTCAGCGCGGGCGGTGATATTATCGTAACTCGTGGAATCACGGGCTCGGGAGACGCTAAGGTCACAGCACGCGGCAATCTCATGAGTGATTTTATAGAGAATGCCAGAGTTGAAGTTCAGGGAAATGTGACAACAAATTCTATTCTGAATTCGAATATATCAGCAGGCGGGGAAGTTAATGTATGCGGTGAGAAAGGCGTTATAATCGGCGGATACACACACGGATTCCGTAGCATAAAGTCAGCAAATGCAGGGAATGATGCGGAAAGAAAAACGATACTTCATGTCGGATATGAGGCAGGGCTGTACGAGAGCTATCTTGATATGAAAAAGCGTGAAGCTGTGATAAAACATAATCTGAGTGCTATCGTTTCGCAGATAACAAGCCAGATGCATTCACAGAAATTCATCAATCTCAAGAAGAAATACGGGACAGATGATGAAACGGAGAATACTGACGAAGATAAAACAGCAGAAGCAAATGATGAACTTGATATCAGTAAGAAGATCGCGGAATGGACTAAACAGAAGAATGAACTGTTTAACGAGATCGAACAGATAAGACCTGTCAGAGAGCGGCTTGAGGAAAAGATCATGCTCGCAGATAAGGCTAAGATCGAAATATCGGGACACATCTATATCGGAACGATGATAGCGATCAATGACAGAAAGTATCTGGTAAATAAAAACACGAGCTTTATGATTTATTCGATAAAATCTGGTATCATAGAAGCCAAAGTTATGGTACTCTGATAATTGAATTTGTTGCAGGGAGGAATCATGATAGATTTTGAAGAAGAACTGAAAAAGTTTTATCCGAGCCTTGAAGTGGAAGATGCGGAGGAAGCTATCTACAATCAGGATCTTACTGATATGGCAGATCTGATGGTCAAGACAGTCAAGGATGTCAAGAAAGCAGAAAAAGAAAGCAAATAGAGGGAAGCTTTATGAAATGCAACGTATGCGGATGTCAGCTTTCGGCAGATGATTTCTGCCCGAACTGTGGAGCGGATGTCAGATCATATAAAAGAATAATGGGTATCGCGAACAGATTTTATAACATTGGACTTGAAAAAGCCAAAGTCAGGGATCTTTCAGGAGCGATAACAGATCTTCGCCAGTGTCTCAAGTTCAATAAGGATCAGGTCGATGCGAGGAACCTTCTCGGCCTTGTCTATTTTGAGACAGGAGAAGTTGTAGCGGCACTAAGCGAATGGGTAATAAGCAAGAATATCCGTCCCAAGAAGAATATCGCAGATGATTATCTGGACAGGATACAGACTAATCAGACTAAACTCGATATGATCAATCAGACGATAAAGAAGTATAATCAGGCGCTTACGTACTGCCGTCAGGACAGTTACGATCTTGCAGTGATTCAACTTAAGAAAGTGCTTTCACTTAATCCCAAGTACATAAGAGCACATCAGCTGCTGGCACTTTTATATATCAATGAGGCTCAGAATTCTGAGTCATCAGGAGACAGATCGACCTCCGAGGCAATTCAGTCATCGCGCAGAAAAGCTCTTGAGAGCTGGAAGAACGCAAGGACAGAACTTGAGAAGTGCCAGGCTATAGACATAAATAATACGACTACACTCAGGTATATGAAAGAAGTTCAGGCAGCAACAGAACAGGGCGATCAGGTAAAAGAGTTTCCATTTGCACGGAAAAAGAAAGATGATATAGTCGAGTACAAGCATGATAATGAGACGATAATTCAGCCGATAGGGCTAGGCGAGCACAGCGGTACGTCAACTGTTCTGAATATTGTTCTTGGACTTGTCATAGGGATAGCTGTAGCGTGGGGACTTATCCTTCCTGCACGCATACAGAAGGCAAATTCCGAATCAGATCTGAAAGTCAAAGAGATCGGGGAACAGCTTGATGCGAAAACTGCTACGATAGACGAGATGCAGAAACAGATCGATGATCTGAAGACATCAAACAATGATCTTAAGTCGTCACTTGATGATTACAAAGGGAGTGACGGTGCAGTACAGGCTATGGATTCTCTTGATAAGGCTGTAAATGCATATCTTGCAGATCCTACAGATATAGATGGAATATCGCAGCCGCTTGATACGATCGATGTCGATCAGCTGGGCAGCGAGATGCCGGATTCCTTTACAAAGCTCTATGATGCGATGATCGGGATCATTGGACCGGATCTGTCTAAGAAGAGCTATGATGAAGGCTATAATTCGTATAATAGCGGAGATTATGATAATGCAGTGATCGGATTTACCAAGGCTTATAAATATGATCCGACAAATGAGGATGCGCTATATTACATGGCACAGGCATACAGCAAGGGCGGGAAGACTGATGATGCCGCAAAGACATATCAGCTTGTGATCGATACATTTCCAGGGACTGAGAAGGCAAATAAAGCAAAGCTTTATCTTAGTCAGATCGGTGGAGGACAGTAAGGATGCGCCTTATGAAGTTCAAAATGGAACGTCCGAATCTTCTTAAAGAAGGCGATCATGTTACAGTAACAAAAGGTGTGCTTCCAAGTAATTACTATTACACTATCGATCCGTCGCTCGCGATGTCTGGGAACTATCCGTTTTACCAGGAACTTAAGACAAACGAAGGTACGGTCAAAGAAGTTATCAGTAATGACAGAGGTTTTTATGTGACGGTAGAGTTTGATGAACCGGATATATAATATAGAATGTGGGTATCAAAAGAAAATATTGTGATATGATGCTGCGAATAGTATCATTTAAGCATCAGAAAGGAAGTATTAAAATGAAATACGTATCAACTGAAAAGGCACCGGCAGCGATAGGACCTTATTCGCAGGGAATAATAGCAGGGGATTTTCTTTACGCATCAGGACAGATCCCGATCAATCCGGAAAATGGCAAGATCGAAGCAAAGACGATAGAAGAACAGGCAGATCAGGCTATCCGCAATGCAGGAGAGATTTTGAAGGCAGCAGGGGCTGATTATAAGGATGTAGTGAAGACTACATGTTTTCTGTCAGATATGAGCGATTTTGCGGCATTCAATGCGGTCTATGAGAAGTATTTCACCGGGAAGCCGGCAAGAAGCTGCGTAGCGGCTGCAGCACTTCCAAAGAACGTCAAGTGCGAAGTCGAAGTCACAGCATATATCGGAAAATAAAACAGCATATATTGAAAAATAAAAAAGGCTGGAATTCGCATGAAAAAGCGAATTCCGGTTTTTTTATGACTTGGCCTAGTCGGCAATATCGAAATCAATGTTTTTTTCTTTAAGGAATGCACAGATCCAGTCGTCAAATGCATGCTCTGCATCGTGACTTGGAACAAAAGAATTGTATGATACACCGGTCGTGAGACTCATAATGTCATCGTGAAAAAGGATTCTGATCACAAGCAAATCTATAGCATCTGAGCCGGATCCGGAAATTGCAGTGACTCCGGAACTTTTACCGGGAATATGTCCGGATATAATCACATCACGGACAGAAGGTTTGCAGCAGAGAATAAATTTTAGCGAAGCCGGAGTACGTTTTCCCTTTATCAGATCAAAACACTGAGGGCGGATATCTGCCCAGGATATGTAGTCAAAAGGACGAATGGAAGGATCTTCCCATTCGTCTTTTTCATAATATCCCTGATTGAAGTGGCCGTCTATTGTATGAGTAGTGCGCACTGAAATAACTGCTTCGGTAAGGAGAAAATCATCGAAACAGTCAGATCGGAAGAGCGTCGTGTAGGGAAA
>OBMA010001093.1_pt1 | contig 16495 bp, 16 predicted proteins | sample 1539141 | NCBI WGS metagenome assembly OBMA01 (sample SAMEA3991484, study PRJEB22521) | metagenome | biome: anthropogenic terrestrial biome; feature: sewage plant; material: raw primary sludge | place: Sweden | collected 2012-09-26 | reverse complement strand
CCTGAAATGCTTGGGTGGGCACGATGTTGTGATACGCGTCTTTGAGTTCGTCCAACGCTGGGATGAGGGTTTCTGAAGCGAAACGGCCGCCGTAAATGCCGAAGTGACCTGTGTCGTCTGGGTAGTTGTACATGGGTTTCCTTAATTTTTAGTTGTTCTTAATTGCAGGCTGCCAGTAATTTTGGCAAATGCGTGCAATCGTGGGGATGTTTTTTTGCGGGATGCCCGTGGCAACTCCACCTTGCGCGTCGTTAATTGGATTCTCGATGTAAATCATGCCTTGATTGTCATTGAACAAAGACAAAGCCAAGGGTATGAATGCGCGGTTTGGCGTAGATTCTTGTACCCTCAACACACACTGGGGCGTCAGTTGCGCCCCTTGATAGGCACTCCAATAATTCTGCGACAAAATTTTTAATTCATCATTAACGGATTGATGATCGCTTGCGTTGAGTATATGGTTTTTTTGCGCGGCTTCAACCAAAACACTTGGTTTGAGTGGCAACTGCATTTGATATGGCTCAGCAGCCCATCCGTTGATGCTGATGATGCTCAATGGCAGTAAGTATTTTAACCATGTGTTCATATTATCCTCGAACCCGTTCTAAAAATAGTCGCATTTTCTCAGCGTCTTTCACGCCTTTAGATAGTTCAATACCCGATGACACATCCACTGCATACGGCGCAACAGTGTCTATGGCATTTTTAACATTGTCCACGCTCAAACCACCGCTGAGGATGATTTTGCCACGCAATTCGCTTGGAATATGTCCCCAGTCAAAACCCTCCCCCGAACCGCCATAAACGCTCGAATCGGCATCGAGTAACACGCCTGACAATTGATCCAGATAATGCGCCACCTCATCCCAGTCGGTTTGTGGGTTGACACGCACGGCTTTAATCACGGGGCGTTGCATGATTTTTTTAACGTTCAATGCAAAGTTCCAACTTTCATCCCCATGCAGTTGAATGGTTGATATGGGGGTTTTGCTCAGAATACGGGTGATCTGCGGTACGGTTGAGTTGACGAATAGACCGACAATGTTGACAAATGCGGGCACATGGGCACACAGTTGCGCCACGCGCTCGGCACTGACATAGCGTGGGCTTTTTTCATACAGCACAAAGCCGAGCGCATCCACACCAAGCGCGACGGCGATTTGAATGTCTGGTTCACGGGTGAACCCGCAAAATTTAACGCGTGTTCGCATATTTGTCTCTATTTGAGTCCCAAAGCCTGTAAAAAATCGTCGCGCGGCGCAGGTAAATCGTACGCTTCTGGGTAATGAATCGCCGATAAATACAAACCTGCTGGTGAAAATGTCGGTGCTGACAACGCTCGGTTTTTTTGCTGTAATAAAAAATTCAGCCATTCCTGCGGCTGTTTGCCTGAACCAATATAAACCAAACTACCGACCATATTGCGCACCATATGGTGCAAAAACGCATTCGCGCTGATGCTGATCAATACACAGTCGCCAAAACGCTCGACCTTAATATGATACAGGGTTTTGACTGGCGAATTGGCTTGGCACTCGGACGCGCGAAATGCCGAAAAATCGTGCTCGCCCACCAAAGCCTGCGCCGCTGAGTGCATTTTATCTGCATCCAATGGCTTATGATACCAACCTGCGCGCCCTACCCAAATGGGTGAGCGTGTTGGGTGGTTGTAAATCACGTAGTGGTAGGTTCTTTGAAACGCATCAAAACGTGCGTGAAATTCTGGACTGACTTCGCGCGCCCAACGTACCGCAACCGTTTCGGGTAAAAATGTGTTTGTGCCACGCACCCACGCATGGATGTCGCGTTCAAACCCCACATCAAAATGCACAATTTGTTCTAAGGCATGAACGCCGGTATCAGTACGCCCTGCGCATTGCACCTGAATTGGTACAGTAGCGAATTGGCTCAAGGCTTTATGCAATACATCTTGCACTGTTTGACCGTGTACTTGCGATTGCCAACCCTGAAACGCACGGCCGTCATACTGTAGCCCCAAGGCAATGCGCGGCATTATTTTGCCTCGTTGTCAGTTTGGCGGTGCGTTGGTGTCAACCACGCATTGCGCAAATCCAAAGCCTGCGTGCACTGCGCTGCATCGCCGCGCAATAGAACTTCATTCAAAATATGCTGCGCCACTTCGCTCTGACCCGCGTGATGAGCGGCCTGCGCGTGTGTTAGCAATTGATCGGGGTCAAAGGCGTGCATCCATTTTTGCAAACGAACACGCTCTTTAAAGACCCCATACTGCATGCTATGCTCGGTGGGTTTCGCCGTTGCGCGCTCTGCGTATTGTTGCAACAAACCATTCACATCAGCAATTTTTTCAGTACGAGGTTTACTGGTCTGGGCAACCTGATTCATCGGTTCTTTGCTGCGCAAATCCAACTGGTCAGCAGTTAAACCATTCAATACTTGCTTTAGTTTGTCAAAGTTCTGACTTGCGGTGCTTTGAACCTCGGGCTGATTGCTTGTTTGTAACGGCGTTTGGATAGGGTTGGATGCATTCGTTGGCACAGGCGTTGTTTTTGACATGCGCACAGTCGATACACTCACCAAATTCGGTGGTACAAACGAATTGGATTTCTGTACAGGTGGTTCCGATTCAACCTGAATCTGCACAGTGTGGGGCGAATGTGTCGTTGAAGCAGGCTCTACCTCGGGGGCTGCTGCTACAACCGATTTTGTGTGTACAGAACCCATCCAACCATCAATCACATCGGCGGGTATGAGTGTTGTTGTTATTTTTTCTGCTGTTGCGTGTTGTGCTAAATTTTCATCTGTTTTAATCTTATCTGTAAGCTCTACGGGTGGCTCTGTTATTAAAGCTGCTTGCGTTACCTCCTGTTTGGGCAAGGTTTGAGATTTATCAGAACGACGGGTTAAACGCGCGACCATCCACACCAAAAAAATCGTCGGAATAATAATGACCCACAGGGACGCAGGAACCGCTAAAAACCATGATTTGAGTTTGGCATAGTACGGTGCAACAGTCGTATCCTGGACTTGCGCTTGTAATTTGTCTTCAAATTGGTTGAGTTGCGCGCGCAGTGAATGCGAGTTTTGCGCGGTGGTGGCATTGCTGCTGCCAAGTGTTTGCGCTGAGTCCGATGGCAAGGCGGCAGACGGCGTGTTGGACTTGGTTTCGGTTGTTACTGAAGTGCTCACACTGGCATTGTTAACGGTTTCAGCCACCGATGCAGGTGGTGAAACAATGGCCGCAATTGGTTCGGAATTTTGATTTTTAGCAGGCAACACCAATTGCGTGCCAATCAGCATTTGATCGGCGTCATTGTTTGGAAATTGCGACGCGTTGGTCGTTTGTAAAATTTCCAAAGCACGTGCAAACGGGATGTTGTTGACACGAGAGTATTGTTGGGCAATCACGCGCAAAGAATCCCCTTTACGCGTTTGAATCACCACATTGCCAACCTCATCGACTTGAATCAAACGCGACTGCAAGTATCGATTGGTGGCAGGCTCAGCCCAAACGTTCAAGCTGCACACAGCCAACATCAAACCACCGATCACGCCAATGCGAAAACGAGTGGATAATGGTTTTTTGATGCAATTTTTTGAGACTGTTTGAGCCAACATAGCAACCTTTTTAATTATTGAGCCAAAATAATGCGCAACATACGACGCAGCGGTTCTGCCGCGCCCCACAACAACTGGTCACCGACAGTGAATGCCGAAAGATAATCACCGCCCATTGCCATTTTACGCAAACGTCCAACGGGTACGCTCATGGTGCCTGTCACTGCTGTGGGGGTTAAATCGTTCATCGATGCGGTGCGCTCGTTCGGCACAACTTTCACCCAATCATTGGCTTTTGCCAGCATGTCGTTGATTTCATCCAATGGCACGTCTTGTTTCAGTTTGATGGTCAAAGCCTGCGAATGACAACGCATCGCGCCAATGCGCACACATAAGCCTTCGACATTGATAAAGCCTGCTTGATCTTCGGCTTTACCCAAGATTTTATTGGTTTCTGCCGCGCCCTTCCACTCTTCTTTGGATTGGCCAGTGCCCAAGTCTTTATCTATCCACGGAATTAAGCCGCCCGCCAAAGGCACACCAAAGTGCTCAGCGGGATAATCCGCTTCGCGCATTTTGGCGGCGATTTTGCGGTCAATCTCGAGAATCGATGAACGTGGGTCAGCGAGCAAGTCCGCAACTTCTGCGTTTAATAAACCCATTTGCGAGATTAACTCACGCATATTGGCTGCGCCACCGCCCGATGCCGCTTGATAGGTCATCGAGGTCATCCAGTCAATCAAATCGGCTTTGAACAAACCATCCAAAGCCATCATCATCAAACTCACGGTGCAGTTACCGCCGACATAATTTTTCACGCCATTTTTTAAACCATGTTCAATCACAGGCATATTTACAGGATCGAGCACGATAATCGCGTCTTTTTCCATGCGTAAAGTCGAGGCCGCATCAATCCAGTAGCCATTCCAGCCCGATGCGCGCAGTTTGCCAAACATCTCAGTGGTGTAGTCACCGCCTTGGCAGGTGAGGATGATGTCACAGGTTTTGAGCGCGTCCACACTGTTGCCATCGTGCAAAATGCCATCGGACTTAGCAATCGTAGGCGCAGCACCGCCCGCATTTGAGGTGCTGAAAAACACAGGCTCAAAATGCGCAAAATCATTTTCCGCCACCATACGGTCCATCAAAACCGAACCGACCATACCACGCCAACCGACCAAACCCACTCGTTGCATTTTTTACTCCAATTTTACAAATTAAAATCCATCACATTCACTGTCATCCTGCTTTTTACAAAACAGCCAATACCGCATCACCCATTTCAACCGTACCGACTTTTGTACCACCCGCCGTCATAATGTCGCCCGTGCGATAGCCCTGCGCCAATACTTTTTTGACTGCTGCATCAACGCGATCCGCTGCGGCTGTTTGGTTCAAACTGTGGCGCAACATCATTGCCACTGACAATATCATCGCCAATGGGTTGGCCATGTTTTTACCCGCAATGTCAGGTGCGGAACCGTGAATCGGCTCGTATAGGCCTTTGCCATTCGCATCAATTGATGCCGATGGCAACATGCCAATCGAACCTGTCAACATTGACGCGGCATCCGACAAAATATCACCAAAAATATTGCCCGTGACCATCACGTCAAACTGTTTGGGATTGCGCACCAATTGCATCGCCGCATTGTCCACCAACATGTGGCTCAATTCCACATCTGGATACTCGGCAGAGACTTCAATCACCACATCGCGCCACAACTGCGTACATTCCAAAACATTCATTTTATCCACGGAGCAGAGTTTTTTCGCCCGTTTTTGTGCAGTTTTAAATGCACTGTGCGCAATACGGCGAATCTCTGATTCAGAATAAATCATGGTGTTAAAACCGACACGTTCGCCATCACGCATTTCAATTCCGCGTGGCTCTCCAAAGTAGATGTCACCGACCAATTCACGCACGATGATGATGTCCAAACCCGAAACCACTTCAGGTTTCAAAGTTGAAGCCTCGACCAATTCAGGATAGACAATCGCTGGACGCAGGTTTGAAAACACATTCATCGCTTTACGAATGGCGAGCAAACCGCGCTCAGGACGTTGCTCACGCGGCAAATTATCGTATTGTGGTCCACCGACTGCTGCGAGCAATACCGCTTCGGCTTTTTCGGCTTTATCCAAAGTTTCTTGCGGCAAAGGCACGCCCGTCGCATCGACAGCGCAACCGCCAATCAAAGCGGTGTCCCAAGCAATGTCCAAACCATCGGTTTTGAGTTTTTCGAGCACGCGCACCGCTTGCGCCATGATTTCAGGACCGATGCCATCACCGGGCAACAATAAAATATTTTGTGTCATTTTTTACCTATGTCTATGTACCAATTATCTAATTTTCTATTAAGCAATTTTGTTTGAATTCAATTGCGCGTTTGCCAACCAAGGGTATTTCATCAAATGCTGTGCTTCAAACGCACGGATTTCATCCGCATGGCGCAAGGTCAAACCGATGTCATCAAAGCCATTGACCATACAATATTTACGAAAATCGCTGATATCGAATTTAAAGACCGAATCGCCTGCGCGCACGAGCTGTTCAGGCAAATCAATCGTGACTTCAAAACCCACTTGAGCTTTGGTCATATCGAATAGCTGGTCAACTTCTTTTTCTTTTAAAACAATGGGTAACAAGCCATTTTTATAGCAATTGTTAAAGAAAATATCAGCAAAAGAAGGCGCAATCACCGCACGAAAACCATACTGTACCAATGCCCAAGGTGCGTGCTCTCGTGACGAACCGCAACCAAAATTATCACGCGCAAGCAACACACTCGCGCCTTGATAACGCGCATGGTTGAGCACAAAATCGGGATTGATGGGGCGTTTTGAATTATCGGCGCCAGGTTGACCGACATCCAAATAACGCCATTCATCGAACAAATTTTCACCAAAACCTGTGCGTGCAATGGATTTTAAAAATTGCTTGGGGATAATCGCATCGGTATCGACATTTTCACGATCCAAAGGCACGACCAATCCTGTGTGCAGGGTAAATTGTTCCATACATATTCCAAAGACGAATTAAAACTGTGACCAACCCTGTGTTGGTCACAGACTTTTTGAGTGGGATTGACTGTTACATTGAGAATCAATCAGGGTTATTGCGGATTGGCGGGTACTTTTTCTTGAACCCATTCACCTGCTTTTTGAGTGTCTTTACCCAAACCATTCACCGTGCCGCGCACCGTGTTGCAACCTGCCAAGACAACCAAAGCAACCGTTACTAAAGCCAATAATTTACGCATCATAAACTCCTTTTAAATCAACTAAAAATCGCTTGGCTTATGCCAAAGCACGAATATCCACAAAATGTCCCTCAATCGCTGCCGCAGCAGCCATTGCAGGACTGACCAAATGGGTGCGTCCGCCTGCACCTTGACGACCTTCAAAATTACGGTTCGAGGTCGAAGCACAACGTTCGCCCGATTCCAATCTATCTGCATTCATTGCCAAACACATCGAGCAACCTGGTTCGCGCCATTCAAAACCCGCGTTTTTGAAAATTACGTCCAAACCTTCAGATTCTGCTTGTTTTTTCACCAAACCAGAACCTGGAACCACCAAAGCCAATTTGACATTGCTGGCTACTTTTTTACCCAAACGCTGCACCACCCGTGCTGCCGCACGCATGTCTTCAATGCGGCTGTTGGTACATGAGCCAATAAATACTTTATCCACGTTAATTGCCTTGATGGGCGTGCGTGGTTCTAAGCCCATGTATTGCAAGGCGCGTTCCATTGCATCGCGTTTGACCGCGTCTTTCTCTTGCTCAGGATCGGGGACGTTGGCATCAACTGGCACCACCATTTCAGGTGAAGTACCCCAAGTCACTTGCGGTTTAATCAATTCGGCTTGTAGTTTCACCACGCGATCAAATTGCGCGCCTTCATCAGAGACCAAAGTGCGCCAGAATTTCTCCGCCAACTCAAACTCTGCGCCCTGTGGTGCGTAGGTTCGGCCTTTAAAATAGTTGATGGTGTTGTCATCCACCGCGACCAAGCCCGCGCGCGCACCCGCTTCAATCGCCATATTACAAATCGTCATGCGCCCTTCCATGCTCAAAGCACGAATCGCAGAACCTGCAAACTCAATGGTGTAGCCTGTACCGCCCGCGGTACCGATTTGCCCAATCACTGCCAGTACGATGTCTTTCGCGGTCACACCATTGGGCAAGACCCCATCAACCTGTACCAGCATGTTTTTGGCTTTTTTCATCATCATGGATTGAGTCGCCAGCACATGTTCAACCTCAGACGTACCAATACCGAATGCCAATGCCGCCATTGCGCCATGGGTCGAGGTGTGCGAATCGCCACAAACGATGGTCATTCCAGGTAGAGTTGCACCCTGCTCAGGGCCGATGACATGAACAATACCTTGGCGGATGTCTTGGATTTTAAACTCGGTGATGCCAAATGCGTCACAGTTTTTGTCCAAGGTTTCCACTTGTAAGCGTGACACTGGGTCGACAATGCCTGCATTGCCTTGTGAGCGATCGGTGGTCGGTACGTTGTGGTCGCACACCGCAAGGTTGGCATTGATGCGCCACACGGGACGGTTGTGTAGACTTAAGCCCTCAAATGCTTGCGGACTGGTCACTTCGTGCAAGAGTTGGCGGTCAATATAAATCAATGCCATACCATCCTGCTCCTCGCGGATGACGTGCATATCCCAAAGTTTGTCGTATAAAGTCTGTGCCATAAAGTCTATCAAATTTCAAAAATTATTTTTTCGCCGAAGCATTGTATAAACCACGCACCTTATTGGCATTCGCTTGTAACGTTGCCTTACGGTTCGCAGGATCTGGATGGGAACTTAAGAATTCAGGCGTTCCTGCGCCATCTGAAGCCAGCATTTTATCCCACAATGTGATGGCCGCATCTGGGCTATAACCCGCACGTGCTGCCAATTCCATCCCCAATAAATCCGCTTCGGTCTCATGGGTACGTGAAAACGGTAAATTAAAGCCCACATCAGCACCGATTGAGGCGATATCATTCGCCCCTGAAATACCATACGCCTGTCCCACCGCCCCCAAAATACCAGCAAACAAGCCTGTGGTTTGCTGGCGAGACACTTGCTCACGCGAATGTTCTCGCAAAGCATGAGAAATTTCGTGTGCCATAACCTGTGCAATTTCTGCATCGGTTAGCTTTAACTTTGTAATCAAACCACTGTAAATCACCATTTTACCGTGCGGCATACACCACGCATTTTGTTCATCGACTGTTATGACATGCACTTCCCAAGGCCATTTGGCGGCATCTGGACGAATCGCGGGTGTTTTCGCAATCAATTTATTGGTGATGCGTTTGACTCGCGCGACCATTGCAGGATTGGTGTCCAATATTTTTTTAGCGCGAGCCTCTGCAATTACTTCTGAATAAGCTTTTGCCGCTTGGGCATTCAAAGCTTCGCTCGAAATTGAAAATCTTTGTTGACGGTTGACACCCGCCGCACTGTCGTTGGTGGTTTGTTGTGGTGTACCACACGCGGTCAAAAATGCGGTGGATACAGCCAAAGCCAATATTTTATATTTAAACATTATCAATCTCCAATTTGAGAAAATTTCGGGGTTGAAACCTGTACATCACTATTTTGCGCTCGGTGCAGTAGCGCATGATCCATCAAAACCAAAGCCAACATCGCTTCTAAAATCGGCGTGGCGCGTATGCCCACGCACGGGTCATGCCTTCCTTTGGTGATAACCTCCACGGGGTTGCCATCAATATCCACTGACTCGCGCGGTAAACTGATGCTCGAAGTCGGCTTAATCGCCACGTGCACCTGTATGGGCTGACCCGATGAAATTCCGCCCAATATGCCGCCCGAGTGGTTGGTTTGGAATCCCTCTGGACGCATTGCGTCGCCGTGGTATGAGCCTTTTTGGGTGACCACACCAAAGCCATCGCCAATCTCAACGCCTTTGACCGCATTCACGCCCATCATCGCATAGGCAATGTCGGCATCCAATTTATCAAACAGCGGCGCGCCCAATCCCACAGGTACATTGTGCGCCTCAACCAACAAACGTGCACCGACCGAATCTTGCGCCGCCCGCAGATCTATCATGTACTGCTCCAACTGCGGTACAATCGCTGCATCGGCTGCGAAGAATGGATTAACACCTGTTTGCGTCCAATCGTTGACGGGTATGTTTACTTCGCCCAAAGCCGTCATACAACCACGAATCTGTGTACCGAACTGCTCGCGCAACCATTTTTTCGCCACCGCACCTGCTGCCACCATCGGCGCGGTGGTGCGTGCAGAGGAGCGTCCACCACCACGATAGTCGCGAATGCCGTATTTTTGCCAATAGGTGTAGTCCGCATGTCCAGGGCGAAATTGCATGGCGATGTTGCCATAGTCACCGCTTTTTTGGTCGGTGTTGCGTATCAAAAGCGCAATCGGCGTACCTGTGGTTTTGCCCTCAAACACCCCTGACAAAATTTCTACTTGATCGGCTTCTTGGCGTTGCGTGACGTGGCGCGACGTACCGGGGCGACGACGGTCTAAGTCAGGCTGAATGTCCTCAACCGACAACGCCATATTCGGCGGACAGCCATCAATCACGCAACCAATCGCCGCGCCGTGCGACTCGCCAAAATTGGTCACGCAAAAAAGTTGTCCAAATGTGCTTCCAGCCATGTGTCTGCCTTTTCAATACAATCCATACATCCAATGGATTAAAAGTTGCATTGTAGCGGTTTTAAGCGATTTCCGCCATAGTAACGGAGCAGTTTAATCACCCCTATCGCTGCTTGGTTCAACTAAAACGCAACCTAAAACGCAATCGTTACACGATATAATGGTGCAAATCATTCACGGGGGCTTTATGCACACAAATTCTTCACTGACCTGCTATTCCTATTCTCAATACGCCCAACGAATGCTCGACTCTGGGCAAGTCTCCCCCGAAGACGTGCACGTTTTGAGTGCGCGTTTGCCTCTATCTAAAACAGATGTGATGCAATTGTTTGTGCAGCACACACCTGCGCATTATGATGTTGAATACGCTGTAGGCGCGGCGATGCGCAAAGTTCGCGCGCTGACCATGCTGGCGATGATGGAATTTGATTTAACCCATCCCCCGACAGAATCGAGTTTAAACGCGGTCACGCACACCATCAGCGCGTTGGCGGATGCCTCGGTGGTATACGCATTGGAGCACAGTTATCGGGCTTTGTGCGATGTTCATGGTGAACCGCACTCTGAAACCACCAATCAAGCAATGCCTTTGTGGGTCATGGGCATGGGCAAATTATCGGGCAATGAACTCAATGTCTCATCTGATGTGGATTTGGTGTTTGTATTTGAGCACGAAGGCGAAACCGTTGCGCCTGCCGCACAGCCCGATAAACGAATCCGCGCTCTTTCGCACAGCGAATTTTTTGAGCGTGTGGGCAAACGGGTGATTAAATTGCTCGATGACGTGAATGAGCACGGTTTTGTGTTTCGCGTGGATATGCGCTTGCGCCCGAATGGCGCATCGGGTGCGTTGTGCGTCAGTTTGAATACTTTAGAGCAGTATTTGTTCACGCAGGCGCGCGCGTGGGAACGGTTTGTGTGGCTGAAAAGCCGCCTCATCAACCCAACGGATGCGTCGGATTTTCTCGAGCAAATGGTGCAACCTTTTGTTTTTAGACGATATTTAGATTATGACGCGATTGATGCGCTGCGTGATGTACACAGCAAAATTCGTGACAAAGCCCATGCACGCGCTGTCAAAAACCCTGAATCTGAAGACATTAAAATCGGTTCTGGCGGCATTCGCGAAATAGAATTTTCTGTGCAATTACCACAAATTATCAAGGGTGCGCGTTTACCAAAGTTACAACAAAAAGCCACCTTATCGGCATTGCCCGAATTGGCAAATGCGAGTTTGATTGATGCAAGCATTTCGGAGCAGTTGCGCACGCACTATGTTTTTTTACGTCATTTTGAGCATCGAATTCAATACCTCAATGACGCGCAAACCCAGCAAATTCCAATTGAGCCTGAATTGCGAACACGTTTGGCGAGTGCCATGGGCTTTGCAAATTATAGCGAATTAGAAGCGCAACTGCGCGCTGGACAGCAACAAGTGGCGCAGTATTTCAACAGTTTATTTGATTATTCAACCGAGGATACACCACAGAACAGCGACGACAGACAAAACGATGAATCAGCGAGTTTGTGGGCGCATTTTGAATCACCCCAAGAAGCGCAGGATTTATACACGCAAACCAACACCAATCCGCGTTTATCGCTGCTGCCTGAGCGCAGTTTAGCGCGTTATCAGCAACTCATCCTCAGTGGTGCGCGCACTTTGGTGGCACAGAATCCCGATGCACAGTTGCCAACAGAATGGCTGCGTCGCGTGTGGAATTTTCTCGATGCCATCAGTCGGCGCAGCAGTTATTTGGCTTTATTGGTCGAATTTCCCAAGGCAATGGAACGTTTGGTTGAATTGCTCACACGTTCGCGTTGGGCTGCCGATTACCTCACCGCGCACCCGATTTTGCTCGATGAATTGCTCAATATTGAGCAATTGCACCGCGCACCTGATTGGTCACAATTACAAAACCATTTGAATGATTTACTGGCGCACGCCGCGCCCGATGTTGAGCGGCAGATGGATATTTTACGCGAGACCCACCACAGCCAAATTTTCCGCCTGCTCGCGCAAGAATTGGATGGCTTGTGGACAGTTGAGCAACTCGCTGACCACCTGTCGGATTTAACCGATGTCATGCTGCAATGCGCCCTGACCCACTGTTGGAATGCTTTTAATAAAAAACACATCGATGCGCCCAAATTGGCCATCATTGCCTACGGCAAACTCGGCGGCAAAGAAATGGGCTACGCGTCGGATTTGGATTTGGTGTTTATTTATGAAGATGCCGACCCCGAAGCGGGCATGATTTACGCACGATTTGCGCAGCGTTTGGACAATTGGCTGACCGCGCCAACAGGTGCGGGCGTGTTGTTTGAGACTGATTATCGCCTGCGACCCAATGGTGACAGTGGTTTGATGGTGGTCTCGACCAAAATGTTTGAACAATATCAAAGCCAATCCGCATGGTTTTGGGAATTTCAAGCCCTCACCCGTGCGCGCTTTTGTGCGGGCGATGCATCCGTCGGCACATGGTTCGAGCAATGCCGCCGCGAGATTCTCGCCCAACCGCGCGAGATTGAAAAAGTGCGCCACGAGATTTTAGACATGCGTGCCAAACTTCAAGCAGGTCACCCCAACCCAAGCGAACTGTTCGATCTCAAATACGATGCAGGTGGCATGGTGGACATCGAGTTTTGCGTGCAAGCATTGATACTAAGTTACTCGAATATTCATCCTGAACTTCTTGATAACAAAGGAAATATTGCGCTGCTTGAGCGAGCCGAGCAAGCGGGTTTAATCAGTCAAGGATTGGGTGCGCGTTGCGGTGATGCCTATCGTGAATACCGTCATTTGCAACACATCGCGCGTCTGCAAAACATCGCAAAACCGAGGGTAGCGACCGCAACGGTGGCTGAATATGTCAGCGCAGTCAATCAGTTGCGGGTTGAAGTTTTGGGACAATAACGACGGGTTTGATGTTGGGCAACAAAAAATGGTGGGTAATATACCCACCATTTTTCTCAAAAACCTGACCAAAAGCCTACAAATTCAACTTCGTTGAGATTATTTTGGTTTTTTCTGATTCGCCATCATTCTTTCCCAAGCAATATTGGTAAACACTTCATAACCACCTTTGGTATTGGTTTGAAGCACTAAAGAAGTCCAGTTTACTTGATCTGCGGGCAAAATAGCTTGAAACTGCAATAAATCATTCACTTGTTTATTGACATCACATTTTGAAACATCAATATCCACCAATTGTTTCTCACCTTTGGCATTTGTAATGCGCGCATTGTTGTACACAACCATTTTTTTGGGGTCAGTACGGTCTAATATTACCGTGATTAAATCCCAGTTCGCAGGGGCATATTTAATTGCGCACTCAGATACCAAGTTGGCGGATCCATCTTTTTGTGCTTGAGTGATTTCCTGCGCCATCAATGAAGGTGCGCCAATTAAAGCCAATAAGGCAGCGGTAATTTTAATAAAACTTTTCATGATAAATCCTTTAACAAATGAAAAAACGAGTTGATTATACCGAAATTTGACTTTCAAAGGAAAAAACGGCGAACTTTCATATATTTGACTTACAACTTACGCCATCTCACGTATTTTTGCCAAAGCCTGCTCAATGCGTTCCACCACGATGATTTTCATGCCCTCAATTTTCTGCTTGGGGGCATTGGCTTTGGGAATCAATGCGTGGGTAAATCCCAATTTGGCGGCTTCTTTGAGGCGTTCTTGACCGCGCGGCGCAGGACGCACCTCCCCCGCCAAACCAATTTCACCGAATACCACCAAACCTTTGGGCAAGGGTTTGTTGCGCAAGGATGAAACGATGGCGAGCAACACCGCCAAATCCGCCGCAGGCTCGGTGATTTTCACGCCACCGACCGCATTGATGAACACATCTTGGTCAAAACACGCGACACCTGCATGGCGGTGCAGCACCGCGAGCAGCATCGCCAAACGGTTTTGCTCCAAGCCCACCGACAGTCGCCGCGCATTCGGCGCGTGCGAGGCATCGACTAAGGCTTGAATCTCAACCAGTAACGGGCGTGTGCCCTCTTGTGTGACCATCACGCACGAACCTGCCACGTCATCGTTGTGTTGTGAGAGAAATATCGCCGATGGGTTGGTGACCCCCTTCAATCCCTTTTCGGTCATGGCAAACACGCCCAACTCATTGACCGCGCCAAAACGATTTTTAAATGCGCGTATCAAGCGAAATGACGACTGTGTGTCGCCCTCAAAGTACAGCACAGTATCGACTATGTGCTCCAACACGCGCGGCCCCGCCAAACTGCCCTCTTTGGTCACATGCCCGACCATTATGAGGGTGATGCCCGTGGCTTTTGCCACGCGGGTCAGTTGCGCGGCGCACTCGCGCACCTGCGCCACCGAACCTGGGGCGGATGAAAGTTCGCCCGAATACATGGTTTGAATCGAGTCAATCACCGCGACATCAGGTTTGAGCTGCATGAGCGTATTGATGATGCTGTCTAAATTAATTTCGGCTTGAAATTGCATGTGTGCATCTGATACGTCCAAACGCTGCGCGCGCAAGGCAATTTGCGCGCCTGATTCCTCACCACTGACATAGAGTACCGAGCGCGTTTTGGACAGCATGGCGAGCGATTGCAGCAAAAGGGTTGATTTACCAATCCCAGGATCGCCACCAATCAGTATCACACCCCCAGACACCAAGCCGCCGCCCAATACACGGTCAAATTCAGGCAGCTCACTGGAAAAGCGCGGCACATCCTGCGCATGAATCTCCGACAACGCCTGTACTGGCGCAGTCGGTGCGAGTGCAGAAAAGCGGTTGCTACTGGCTTTTTCGGGGGCGGTCTCAATCAAGGTGTTCCATGATTGGCAATTTGGGCATTGTCCCGACCATTTGGCGGATACGCCGCCACAATCCGAGCAGACGTATTGGTTTTTAGTTGGTTTTGCCATGATTTCCCCCTATCAATATTGCAATTATAACCAATTTATGTGCTTAAAATTAAAACGCTTGTGCTTTGTTATATAATGCGCATCATTACCCATTTTTTAGGAATTGCTATGAACACAACCAATCCTGACCTCTCACACCCAAAAGTAGTGGAATTGACTGCGCATGACTTACCTGCGCGCTGCCCCAACCCAGACATGCAAGCGTGGAACAGCCACCCGCTGGTGTACCTCACATTGGATCACGGCGTGGGCACATGTCCTTACTGCGGAACAGAATACCGCCTCAAAACGGGCGAAAAAATTGCAGCACACTGATTTATTAAGGATTTTATGAACAAACGCATTGATTTTTACTTTGACTTTACCTCGCCTTATGGTTACTTTGCCAGTACGCGCATCAACGAATTGGCGAGCCAATACGGACATCATGCGGATTGGCACCCGTTTGTGGGCGAACAATTCAAGCCGACCAACAGCGGCACAGGTTTGTCACAAATCCCCGTCAAATTAGAATATCAAAAGCGCGATCAAACGCGCACCGCGCAGTTTAACGGCATTGCATACACAGAACCGGGTGTACAAGTGCTGGATGCGCGTTATGCTTCGCGTGCGGTGATGTGGGCGGAAAGCAAATTTGGTGAAAGTCGTGGGATTGAGTTGGCGCAAGCGATTTTCAAAGCCTATTACGTTGAGGGTAAAAATATTGGCGACACGCAAACTTTGGTGGCGATTGCCCAATCTTTAGGTATGGATGCCGAAGAAGTCAGCACGGGCATCAGCAGTGCCAATACACGCGAACAATTGCGTGCAGAAATTGATTTGGCGACTGCCAAAGGTGTGTTTGGTTCGCCCTTTTTCTTGCTCGACGGCGAGCCATTCTGGGGCTTTGATCGCATGGGGCAACTTGAAGCAGCCTTACAACGCAAAGCCGCCAAGGCATAATTTTCAACCATGCGCCCCGCTGACAGATATGAATTTTTTCGCCGCCTTCGAGCGGCGAACCCACATCCAACTACGGAACTAATTTATACCACGCCGTTTGAATTGTTGATTTCGGTCGTGCTCTCTGCGCAAGCCACCGATGTCGGCGTGAACAAAGCCACCGCGCGACTCTACCCTGTTGCCAATACGCCTGAAACCATACTGGCTTTGGGCGAAGACGGTTTGATTGAGTACATCAATACCATAGGTCTGTTTCGCAGCAAAGCCCGCCACATCATGGGTTTGTGCCAAATGCTGATTGAGCAGCACAACGGCCAAGTGCCGCATGACCGCGCCGCATTAGAAGCCTTGCCAGGTGTTGGGCGCAAAACCGCCAATGTCATCCTCAACACGATTTTTGGCGAGCCAACCATGGCGGTCGACACGCATATTTTTCGTTTG
>OBMA010001092.1_pt1 | contig 16506 bp, 9 predicted proteins | sample 1539141 | NCBI WGS metagenome assembly OBMA01 (sample SAMEA3991484, study PRJEB22521) | metagenome | biome: anthropogenic terrestrial biome; feature: sewage plant; material: raw primary sludge | place: Sweden | collected 2012-09-26 | reverse complement strand
ATCTGTGAGGCTTCTTAACACCACCGGTAGATGGGGCGGATTTTCTGGCAGCCTTGGAGGCTAATTGTTTTCTTGGGGCTTTACCACCAGTGGATTTTCTAGCTGTTTGTTTAGTTCTGGCCATTGTGGAGTGTTTGCTTGGATCCTTTAGTAAAAGGGGAAGAACAGTTGGAAGGGCCAAAGTGGAAGTCACAAAACAGTGGTCCTATATAAAAGAACAAGAAAAAGATTATTTATATACAACTGCGGTCACAAGAAGCAACGCGAGAGAGCACAACACGCTGTTATCACGCAAACTATGTTTTGACACCGAGCCATAGCCGTGATTGTGCGTCACATTGGGCGATAATGAACGCTAAATGACCAACTCCCATCCGTAGGAGCCCCTTAGGGCGTGCCAATAGTTTCACGCGCTTAATGCGAAGTGCTCGGAACGGACAACTGTGGTCGTTTGGCGCCGGGAAAGTGGTACTAGACCGAGAGTTTCGCATTTGTATGGCAGGACGTTCTGGGAGCTTCGCGTTTCAAGCTTTTTCGGGCGCGAAATGCAGACCAGACCAGAACAAAACAACTGACAAGAAGGCGTTTAATTTAATATGTTGTTCACTCGCGCCTGGGCTGTTGTTATTCGGCTAGATACATACGTGTTTGTGCGTATGTAGTTATATCATATATAAGTATATTAGGATGAGGCGGTGAAAGAGATTTTTTTTTTTTCGCTTAATTTATTCTTTTCTCTATCTTTTTTCCTACATCTTGTTCAAAAGAGTAGCAAAAACAACAATCAATACAATAAAATAATGTCCGGTAGAGGTAAAGGTGGTAAAGGTCTAGGAAAAGGTGGTGCCAAGCGTCACAGAAAGATTCTAAGAGATAACATTCAAGGTATCACTAAGCCAGCTATCAGAAGATTAGCTAGAAGAGGTGGTGTCAAGCGTATTTCTGGTTTGATCTACGAAGAAGTCAGAGCTGTCTTGAAATCCTTCTTGGAATCCGTCATCAGAGACTCTGTTACTTACACCGAACACGCCAAGAGAAAGACTGTTACTTCTTTGGATGTTGTTTATGCTTTGAAGAGACAAGGTAGAACCTTATATGGTTTCGGTGGTTAAACAATCGGTGTTTGAAATTATTTTCATGCCTTTCAAAAAATAAAATAACGATCATTCTATTGGGAATATAATAGAACCTTATGTATGCATTTTTCGGTTTTTTTATTATTTCATGTACTATATATATTAAAAATAAGTCTCAATAAAAGAAACTAGTTTCCGAACTGTCTTAGATAGTCTTCCCTTATGTGCTCCTCCATTTCATTGCCGTTGAGTACTTCGACGTGGCGTTCGTGTCCTCTCTGTTGATTAAGCAGATTTACCCAAATATTCACGCAGAAACCCATGGAATCCTCAATTTCACGCTTTTTCTTGGGACATCTGCACCTGCAGCCACACCCAAATTCCCTTCCCTCGTCGTAGGCCGCGTTTTTACGTTTGAATTTTGAGTCACTGGCTAAGTAGGAGAATTCCTCATTCCCCATGGCATTATGTGGACAATGCTGTATTGTGGAGTGTCTATATCCGATGTCTCTAAAATAGTGTACATCGTCCAAATCCAGAGTTAGCGACAATCCAATAGAGTGAACAGGAGCGTCCCCCCATCTTTCCTTCCAAAATCCACCACTTTTCTCCAAATATTGAAAAAAACTGTTGTAAATGTCATTGTCGAACACGCTTAGCCGCGCAATCTCAAAATTACTCCAGAAATGGCATAGATTGTACTCTTCATTGAAAAATTTGTCTTCTACGATATGCTTTCTAGAGCGAGCCTTATGTATCAAATTCATTATTCCCTCTTTGTCATCATTTATCTGTTGGAAATCATCACCCTTTTTCAAAAGCTGCTCGATGGCTATCTTTTCGGATATCTTAGCCTTGGCCTGAAAATCATAGTTGATCCAGTCCCGTAACTCCGGATCATCGGATTCAAAAATGTCGTAATCCTTTGTAAATAGTTTCCATAATGACCCAAGCGTAACGCCTTTTTGACTAATAAAGCTTTTAGTGTGTCTAAACAAATTTGGGACTGTCCAATACAATTCGGGGATGATGATCGTAAATCCATATTTCTTATTAGTTCGGAGCATCTCCAAAAAGGGATCGTAGGTAATATCACAGAAAAACTCAACATCGGGTTCCAATCTCCAATACCATTCGTACTTCTGTACTAGCGGGTGCTTGTAAAATAATCCTGAATAAAACCGGCACATCTTATGATATGATTCTAAGTTTCCGTAAAGTATGCTTCTATCACCTTGATCCTCAATCGCGTTGTAGAACTCGAACGTATCCTTTACGTCACTGGGAAAATTCCAAGATATCTCATCGATAGTGCCAAATTCCACCAGCGCGCCCACTGTAACATCACGTACTTTTGCTTTGAAGTCCTCTTCAAACGGCTGGTCATTTAAGAACACATATGGATAGTGGAACCACTGATTGAAATGCTCTTCTATACTGTTGATAGTCTTGATAACATCTTCTAGCTCCCCGTTCCTTGTTAGCATGACAAACGAGGCATTCTGCTTGATGTACGATGGATTCAACAAATAGTCCTGAGTATTCACACAATTCGAATAAAAGGGTCTGTCCCTCTTCGTCGCAAGATCCATCTTGGAAAACGGAAGAAAATTTCCCATAGTTCCGTCTACGGATGCAGGCTCAGATACAAGTACCACATACATGGTTATGACGAAGGCAATCAGGATGCACGTCGCCGTAAGATTGCAATGGATACATCCCAGAAATGCATTTATCGTCCTTCTTATTAGCAACATCTGCTACCTTATGACGATGTGCCGTATTGAGACACATTTATTGATGACACCTCCATTGAACAAGACTATTTGTGCACGGAAGCACTCATATCTACTACTTCGCATTTTTTTGAAGACCCTTTCTCGAATGCCTGCCCAAATTTTTCAATTTTCTTGGCATCATCCACACACCGCATGCTTAAAGTGTACTATCCAAAAAATGAGAGAAAAAGCAAATACCTAAAAGCACCCCACCTCTTCCATATCCCACGTAATGGCAATTGGCATATAAGCTCGGCAAGGGAAATTACTGGTAGTGCAACATGCAACTTGCCAGGCGCACTATAGTCACATCTTATTGTGTTAGCAGTTGAGCTCCAGCTTTGACTGCACTTTAGCTTAGTTGCAACTTCGCCCCTCTGTTGGGGGCTGAAAAGTACATCCGCGCATTTAACAATTGCTAAGCTATCTTGAATAACATTATACTAATTAATATCTATAGAAGCAGAATGTCTACTACGTCGAGGACCCTACCCCTGTATTTGTGCCTTGCATGAGCGAGCTATATATCAGCGATACGTTTTTTTGTTTTCCTTTCGACCTTCTTGCCTACCCTCTCACTTTTCCCACCTGAATTTTTTTTATCATATTAGTCCGATATTGAGTTTATAAACCTTGTGAAGTGCTAGATAAAGTACAATCAAAAGAGCAGGCAATAGCCATCACAGCAGTTTAGTACGATTATACACTCTGAACGCGAGTAAAACTAGGTTGTATTTTTAGTCTCGATTGGAAGTTTCGTCAGACAGTACAAGGAAGATGTCATTCAGCAACGGAAATATGGCTTCCTACATGACTAGTAGTAATGGAGAGGAGCAAAGTATAAACAACAAAAACGATATAGACGATAACAGCGCTTACAGACGTAATAATTTCAGGAATAGTAGCAATTCAGGATCACATACGTTCCAATTATCGGACTTGGACTTAGATGTGGATATGAGGATGGATTCCGCCAATTCATCGGAGAAAATATCAAAGAACCTTTCCTCTGGCATCCCGGACTCATTTGATTCTAACGTGAACAGCTTGCTGTCTCCGTCAAGCGGTTCTTATTCTGCAGATTTGAATTACCAAAGTCTATACAAACCAGATCTTCCACAGCAACAGTTACAACAGCAACAGCAACAACAACAACAACAACAACAACAACAACAACAACAACAACAACAACAGCAGAAGCAAACACCGACTTTAAAAGTCGAACAATCTGATACATTTCAGTGGGACGATATCTTAACACCTGCTGATAATCAACATCGGCCATCCCTCACAAACCAGTTTTTATCTCCAAGATCTAATTACGATGGTACCACTAGGAGCTCGGGCATTGACTCCAATTATAGCGATACAGAATCAAACTATCATACGCCTTATTTGTATCCACAGGACTTAGTTTCTTCACCTGCGATGTCTCACTTAACCGCGAATAACGATGATTTTGACGATCTTTTGAGCGTCGCATCTATGAACTCAAATTATTTACTGCCCGTAAATTCACATGGTTATAAACATATTTCAAACCTTGATGAGTTGGATGACTTGCTATCTTTAACATATTCAGACAATAACCTTTTATCAGCATCAAACAACAGTGATTTCAACAACAGTAATAACGGAATTATTAATACCGCTGACACTCAAAACAGTACCATTGCCATTAATAAAAGTAAAGTCGGTACTAACCAAAAGATGTTATTGACTATTCCAACTTCTTCCACACCTTCTCCTTCCACTCATGCTGCCCCGGTAACACCCATCATTTCTATACAGGAATTCAATGAGGGACACTTCCCAGTTAAAAACGAAGATGACGGAACGTTACAACTAAAAGTTCGGGATAACGAAAGTTATAGCGCTACTAACAATAACAATCTACTTCGTCCAGATGATAATGATTACAACAACGAAGCTCTCAGTGATATTGACCGCTCCTTCGAAGATATCATTAACGGTCGAAAATTGAAACTTAAAAAATCAAGAAGAAGATCTTCTCAAACTTCCAATAATAGTTTCACTAGCAGGAGATCCTCGAGATCAAGAAGCATATCTCCCGATGAAAAAGCTAAATCTATAAGTGCAAATAGGGAAAAGTTATTGGAGATGGCAGATCTTTTACCATCCAGTGAAAATGACAATAATCGGGAGCGCTATGACAATGATAGCAAAACTAGCTATAACACCATTAACAGTAGCAATTTTAATGAGGATAATAATAATAACAATTTGTTAACAAGTAAACCAAAAATTGAATCGGGCATTGTCAATATTAAAAATGAACTAGATGACACTAGCAAAGATCTTGGCATACTTCTAGACATAGATAGCTTGGGCCAATTTGAGCAGAAAGTTGGTTTCAAAAATGATGATAATCACGAAAATAACGATAATGGCACATTTTCTGTTAAGAAAAATGACAATCTAGAAAAACTAGACAGTGTAACAAATAATAGGAAAAATCCTGCGAATTTTGCTTGTGATGTATGTGGTAAGAAGTTTACAAGACCTTATAACTTAAAGTCACACTTAAGAACGCATACAAATGAAAGGCCATTTATTTGTTCTATTTGTGGTAAGGCGTTTGCACGTCAACATGATAGAAAGAGACACGAAGATTTGCATACAGGTAAGAAAAGGTATGTATGCGGTGGTAAGCTAAAGGACGGTAAACCCTGGGGTTGTGGCAAAAAGTTTGCAAGAAGTGATGCTCTTGGTAGGCATTTTAAAACTGAAAGTGGTAGAAGATGCATCACTCCCTTGTACGAAGAAGCCAGACAGGAGAAATCGGGACAAGAGAGTTAATTATTTTTGTTTTTTTAAGCTTTGAATAGGAATTTTTTTTTTCTATATAATAAATATGTAATTTCATAATGACAGTGTAGAAATTATGGCTAATCTAATCCATGCAAAGGTATTATTTGGTTATTGTTTTTGTAATGAAATAGTATAAAACAGTGATATTCTTACGGATTAATAGTTTTTACGCCCGTCTGAATTTTCTAAGCTGCCGAAAATAATGGCAAGTAACAAAAAGTTATTGTATGAGGATGCGTTTTATGTGGCAAAAGTTTTGATGCCAAATAGACAAAAGTAGCTCAATTCAACATGACCTCATCATCTGGTGTTGATAATGAGATTTCCTTAGACAGCCCGATGCCAATTTTCAATGAGAGTTCTACTTTAAAGCCAATTAGGGTTGCGGGTGTAGTAACAACAGGGACAGATCATATCGACCCTAGCGTACTACAGGCATACTTAGATGATACTATTATGAAATCCATTACTTTGGGGCAGCTAGTGAAAAATGCGGATGTGTTAAATAAGAGATTGTGCCAACACCACATTGCCTTGAACGCCAAACAGTCGTTTCACTTCCAAGGCAATACATATATCTCCGATGAAAAAGAAACACATGATGTGGTGCCTTTGATGGAAGTTGTTTCACAATTAGATATATTACCTCCTAAAACGTTTACAGCGAAGACAGGGACAAATTTTGGGAACGATAATGATGCAGAGGCTTACTTACAATTTGAAAAACTAATAGATAAAAAATACTTAAAGTTACCTACTAGAGTCAATCTCGAAATTTTGAGAGGTACAAAAATACACTCCTCCTTTCTATTCAATTCTTACTCTTCTCTTTCTCCCCAATCAATTCTAAACTTGAAAGTTTTTAGTCAATTTTATAATTGGAACACAAATAAAGGATTAGATATTGGGCAAAGAGGAGCAAGACTATCTTTGAGGTACGAGCCACTGTTCTTACATAAACTATTACACAATCCGCATTCTAATGAAAGTCCCACGTTATTTCATGAGTGGTTTTTAGAGACCTGCTGGAGATCCACTAAGATATGTTCACAAGGCACTAGTGCGCCCTATATGTATTCAGGTACAATGTTATCTCAGGCAGGCGATCAGTTAAGGACAATTTTGGGTCATACATTCGTGCTGGACAAGAGAGATCATATTATGTGCCCTACTAAGGGTTCGATGTTGAAGTGGAGTAATGAACTTTCGCCTGGAAAACATTTAAAGACCCAATTAGAATTGAACAGTGTAAAAAGTTGGATGAATGACGACTTTATTACTTTTTCTACTACCATTAAAACAGGATATCTAAAGAACTTATCCTCACAACAATCCTTGCCTGTACATATATGTGATAAGTTTCAGAGTGGTGGGCCCAGCGACATTCGGGGGTTTCAAACATTTGGGTTAGGCCCCAGAGATTTATATGATGCAGTAGGTGGTGATGCTTTTGTTTCCTATGGTCTTAGCGTATTTTCTCGATTGCCCTGGAAAAAAGTTGAAAAGTCAAACTTTAGGTTACATTGGTTTTTTAATGGGGGTAAATTGGTTAATCATGACAATACGTCGTTGGGTAATTGCATAGGACAGCTTTCAAAGGAACACTCCACATCCACAGGTATTGGTCTTGTACTAAGGCACCCAATGGCAAGATTCGAGCTAAACTTTACTTTGCCTATTACCGCTCACGAAAATGATTTGATAAGAAAAGGATTCCAGTTTGGTCTTGGTCTGGCATTTTTATAAGAATACATTCCTTTTAATGTCAAGGTGAAGCTATCGCCTAGCTTCCCATTCAATATTTTTCATATGTTATATAGCAACATATTCTATAAAAGCCTCACTAATAGCTGTGCTGCACGTATGGTAATTAATTCCTGATTCAGAGAACTCAGAAATCCAATACGTTTGCCTTAAAATGGAGGAGCAACTTTTTCTGTGCTAAAAGTTGCCGCTCATGTATTGAAGGCATAATAAAAGAAACCAAATAATTTGTAGAACAAAATGGCAGATAATTGTGCTAGAAGATAAATACTTATATATCGCACCATCGTTATTTTGAGTTTTCTTTTAGTAGTTCGTGTGATTGCAGCAATGCGATCTTTATCCTCAACCTCATTTCACACAAAATCAAGACTATGATGCTGTTCAATTTTACTAGTCCGTGTCCACTTATATATATGCAAAAGTATTATCAAACACTTTAGAAAAGGAAGAAAATGTTTTTGAAATAAGCCAACATGTTCTAGTATTTTAACTTGGGGGGCGTTTAATATTTCTGTTAGTTTATCAATTTGGCCTGCCATAAGAATTTCTGACAAAGGTTTTGTGGTTGCACATACTCTGAAAAATGGGGAAGTTTGAGCCACGGTTCACCCATCTTGAATGTGTGTTATAAGTGGGCTACTGCAGTAGACCAAATTGAAAGGATTTTTTGAACACTGGAGAAAAACACACTAGGTTCGATTCTTTAAATTTAATACATGTCAAGGTCCGATCCAGCTTTCCACCTCAATATCAAAGCAATTTTTAATTATGCATTATAACGGTACCTATTCTCAATATGTCTTGACGTTCCAATATCATGTTAAACAAAGGTAGTCAAGGACGAAACATTTCCAAAACGGATCATCACCACCATAATGATTGAATTTACAGGCTTAACGGTTTTTAAATTTATTCTTCGCATGATTAAATTGCAGATGCTGGTCTAAGATACAAAGTATGTAGCAGAAACTTTATCCATTGTTCGTGGTACTTGTCCCAATGATCGTATAATGTAATTTGCTCTTGAATCGTATCCATAACCTCCTCAAGATCTACAAGAGATTCTGCCATAAAACGATTAAAAGCTATTTGAACAGGAGAACTAGAATTTTTAGGATCTCTGATGGCTTCAGAAGCCGCAGATGCTAACGATGATCCTTTGGTTGGTTTCCCATGAATGGAAATCGTAATGAATAAACATGCAACAGCGATAATATGAGGAGGGTAAAGCAAATGAACATCATTTATATAACTGTCGTTGATTAAGGACCAACAGTTTTGTAGATCATCTGACGATAGTGTTATTTGAAATGGCGGTTGCTTTAAGACTTGAACAATTTGCTTTAAGGATTGATAAGGGTGGTGGACAATTAAATAACTTTCCAATTCTTCTAGTAAGTAGAACTCAAACTCAGTAACTTTAGTAGGGTCAGGAGGAATAAATTCGGGCCATAAGGTACGGGCTTCACTTACCAAAGTTCTGATATATTGCGGGCATTCTTCAACTTTGCATGCTAAATATACACACGTAGTAACCAGCATATATAGGTTTATTTCTCTAACTGAAGCCTTTATTAAAAACCTTGATAGATAAATATGTGCTGTAGCCAGTGCATACTGTCTTATATTTAGTCTCCTTCCAAGCTTCATTATCAGGAAATAGCAGTAGATCCTTAGATTATAATCTTTATCATAGTGTAAGTCTCGGTGAGTTATTGGTATATTCTTTGTGATGGATTGTTCGATGCCGTTTTGCTTCGAATCCATTACAATATTCAAACCTTGAGGAAACAGCTGGCACTCCAATAGCCATAACTTCTGCCTCTCTTTGGCCAATGATGCCTTGGTATATTGCCAATGATGCCTTTGTGTAGATGTCCAGAAGCTCCCCGACATGTCTAACTTTTGAGATTCAGATGCCTTATCGCTCTTCAACTAAAGTTTGAGAGGGCATTTTTTGTTCGAACAATATGAGTGCTAACAAGGTTGCTACCACATCAATGAACTCTACTCCTGTATGAACCCTAATTTTCCTTCATGAAAAATGAATTTTCGATGTTTTTCCGTGGATTTTATATTTTTTCAAATATATAAAGGAGTAAGAAAATAACTTTGTTTATCCTATGTTGCGGTAAAGAACTAAATAGTGGTCTTCACCTGTTTTCTAATTTCTTCTCGTTTAAAGTTCTTCAATCCATGACCAAAGAATCGTCACAAATCGAAGCTTACAAAATGGAGTAAAATTTTTTTTACTCAGTAATATGCTTTGGGTTGAAAGTCTCCCACCAATTCGTATGCGGAAAACGTAATGAGATTTAAAAATTTTAAATTGTTTAAATCAACTCATTAAGGAGGATGCCCTTGGGTATTCTGCTTCTTGACCTGGTACCTCTATTGCAGGGTACTGGTGTTTTCTTCGGTACTGGATTCCGTTTGTATGGAATCTAAACCATAGTTATGACGATTGCTCTTTCCCGTGCTGGATCGAGTAACCCAATGGAGCTTACTATTCTTGGTCCATGGATTCACCCCTTTTTATTTTTTTAACAGTTTGTTGTTTACACTATTTTTTAGCAGTGTAAAACTTTTGCATAGTTAAATATGCCGAACTGATCTAATAAAAAGTCTGAATAACTCAGATGAGTTATTTATTGGTAAACTTGTGTAAGAAGAAGATGGAATAGTGAATAATTCATCAAATGATGAAATACCAATGCAACAGAGTCAAGCTCTGAGTTTCAAAAAGAAACATGGACGAGATTGCTTTTTTATTACTGACCATGATTATTCATTACTTACCATTGTTCCTCATTCTATATAATTGATTGGGCACCACGTAAATTCTTGAGCCTTTTCGGTAGTATTCAATCGCAATATGGGTAGTTTACGGAAGTGCTGTAAATGATGTCTAAAATGAACAACTATGCGTCCTTATTGTGACAATGAATTCCCTTCTTAAATCTCTATAGAGGTCGAATAGATGAATACTCAACACAAAACACTATAAAATAAAAAAAAATACAAAAGTGTTTATATTTTTGCTGTGCGTGCTAGCTCATAGCACCCTTACTTGTATGCTATCAGACGATAGAATTAAAGAGACACTTCGTCTGAATCCACTTATACTCTTTGTTTTAAAAGGTACTGCACCTTCTATGACCTTGATTTGCGTAACTTTAAATCCATATGACTAAGTATCTTCCAATCAGCTGTTAAATTGACTGATGGCCATCAAAATACATGCTAAACTAACATATGGACTGGCCCTTTCACCAACACGTGCCATTTTCCAGAAGGCCCCCAAAACCTCATGATTTTTGTAACGATCTAGGAGAGACGGCCACTGCCCATGAACATAAGAACATGAACAAATCAGCAACAATATCACTTGCAAAAGAGAACGAAAATTAAATAATGCAGACATATTCTGTCGTGGAAAAAGGATGGAACTTTGCAAAGTAAATCGATCCGGCTCCCTAGTTATTTTGCAAACGATGTTTACCGCTGTTCTGTCTTTATCCTTGAGTTGTCGTTGCTCACTCTATTGAAGATCAAAATTTCGCTCAAGAAGAGCAGTCCCACCATGCGTACACCACACTACAAAAATGAATGTTATATCGTTTTTTCATGAATTACAAATGTCTATCGAAAAGTTCATTACTAAATATAATAAGATCAGGATCATTAAGAGATAAATTCACTGTGTCAGGTTACTTCCTGATAAGCTGAAACAAGTGGGTTCTTTCCTTAAGATAATGTTCAAATTTACTAAAATCTGTAATTTCAAGAACGTCAAAATTTCTTTTAATCTTGTTGAAAAAATGTTTATCAGCTTTTCTTCTCTTCTTGTAAGCCATCAAGATTACAGGTGGGTTTATGCAGTGAGTTAGATCAAGTAGTGTTTTTTCTAGTAATGGAAAAGCTTCCTCGAGATACACACAATCAGCTGCCAAAACTAGATCAACGTTATTTGCTTGCATAGCACCTTCTTGAGGTGAGAAATCTGCCGACAGCGGCTCACCCCACCAAAGTTCCCTCGCAAGAACTTCATACTGAACTTCGTCCAGTTCTATATTTCTTTTCAATAGTGGTATCAACTTGTCAATGTCCGTAACATATACTTTAGTGCCATCGTGGAATGTGTTTTTTTCCAACAACCCCACGCACAATCCAACTAAACCTGTACCACTACCCAATTCTAAGACTTTTTTAAATTGTTTCGTACCATTGACCGTCTTACTTAGCAGATGGTCAACTGATTTCTCGAGTATGTACTCGCACAACAGTTCGCCAGCGATCCAGACTTTACCGCCACAACCACTTTCACCGCCATCTTCACAAATTTTCAATGCAGGCAATAATTTTCCACCGAAGGAAAGGTCTGTTTGACCGAGATGCTCCTTTGGCCTAGGAACAACTAGATCTCCAAACCCACCAAATATACTCTCCATACTCAATACCTCACTAGTCGCGTTTTTATAACGTTCTAGGGAAAATTATGGGCCATTTTTTTACATAGAGCCTGCTCATCATAACTTTTGAATTATTTAAATACGAAGAATTACTTTCAGTGTTTGGGTGTGAGGGACTTTTCGTTTGGTCAAGCCAAAAAAGCTTAAGAGAAAAGAAAAATCTCTTCTGGTTTTACTTGACTAGGTTTCCAAATTATAATATCCGTATTATTAACGTGACACTCAGTATTCTCCATTCGTTTACGAGAACGTTGATATGTAAACATATGCAGATCCTCGTATTTTAGCAACGACAGGGAGAAACAAGAAATGAGATAGGATGAAAAAAAATAAAAGTTAGATATTTCTATTTAATTAGAATTCCGCGTAATAAATAATGACACGCTATTATAGTTCATGTATTATTATCCATTACAGGACTATCCTCTTGAATTACGGGCGTATCCAACCTTCTTTCAAGTTCTTCTTCAGTTGAACACAACGAAATGGAATCGGCCAAAAATGCCTCTTTGGCCATAAAATCGAAGTGTCCAACCAAAAGCTCCATGTCACGTTCGGTATTCACGGATGCTGTTTCGTAATTTTCAGGATACACTAGTGCTGTTTTGCCATCATCAAGGATTAGGTATTGAGGATTCACTACTAACGTATGCTTGAGATGTGGTTCAAAAAATCTCCTTAGATCTTCGGCAGTATTTCCAGCAACCAAATTTTGAACCAAAAAACCATTTTTCTTAGCCACCTCTACTTTAGGTTCCGTATCTTGAACCTCGAAGTTGATTAGTTTAGCTGTGGTGCGAGCTTGAAATTCTTGTGCTTTCCTTTCCTTCTGCAATTGTTTAAATGATTCATATAGTGGGTAAGCTTCTGCTAATGATAAGACTGGTTTATTGCTTGCGCCATTATCTTCTTTCTTAATAAATACAGATCTCATGGGCTCTCTGTCCTGAGACTCGGAATATAGGCCGTAAGCTTTGGCTAGTTCACGGATGAAGTGGCGTTGAGGAGGCCTCATAGGTTTGAAATGCAAGCTTGAACGTGTTTTATCGTCCATTAATTTATTAAGAATAGCTTCAATTTGTGAACACCATCTTTCTTGCTTTGAATATACTGATAATGCTGCCTCTGTAAACGGTAACTGCAGTTCTTCAAATGTTGTAGCAACAGAGACCAGTTTTTTTAACGCATCTAGTTCATTACTTGTAAAATTATTGGTTTCTTCCTTAATTCCAAATGCCTCCTTCAATTCCTTTAGTCGTTTCAAAGCTTCACATTCTTCATTGCAATCCAGCACGGAAGATTCAGTTACACTTACTGTATCACTTTTTGCGCCACAAGTAACACTTTTTTTGATCCTTCCACATTTACAATAAATTTTCACTAGCGTGGCACAAGGTAAATCGGGACACTCTGTCTTACCATGGCACGGTTTAGGACATTCATGATTACAATTGAGCCTTTTTTGCCCACAGGTCTGTTTACACACCCTTTGGCAATTTCCTGGTAAATGACATGTTTTTTGGCAGGTATGATAACAGTAAGAGAGTGGTATCCCACATTTTATTCCACATGATACGTCTGTTTGAAAACAAACCGTTCTCACTTTAGTTTTCTTCCCACATTTACAAGGTTTAAATACGGTTTCCGTACATGGCGGGCACGACACATCCAAGGAATGACAGGTATGTGGCATTGGTTTATGACCACACGTAGATTCGCCACGCACAACTTTAATACATGGATGATTACATGTAGGTAGCTTCGTGCCACAACGCACGGGTGCAGGAACAACTGTTTTGCCACATGGGCAGACCAGATCGTTCGAATCACTCTCTAAACAGGGCGGACACTTTCCTGGGTGACATTTTCTCTGACATTTATGAATTCCACATGATAGGGTCAAGTTACACGGTTTTAGGCAGATATGTTTTGCTTCCACAAGAGACTCATCCAACAAATCTTGCGTTCTGAACAAGTTTTTCTTCCTTCTTATCGCCGATGGCCTACCACTGCAGCACCTATCGATGCATCTATGTCTACGGCATGACATCAGGGATTCGCATTTAATATTGCAGCGAGGCCTTCCTTGAAATCCACATGGAACTGAAAATGTACTTTGCTCACAAGCACATTTTACACTATCAATTTGCAAGCAGGGTTCCATACAGGCTTTATCATGACAAGTGAAGGGGCACGAATGTTTGCCACATTTTAGTGGTTTACCGCATCTTGAGTCGCAGGTTGGTATCGGATCATCACAATGCTTACGAGGCTTAGTCAGTTCCTCTAGGGCTGTCCGGCCACAGGGACAAGTTTTCAAAGAGCTAGGCAAAAATGGGCATGCCTTTTCTCCATTAATTGTGGGTGGGCTTATGCAAGATTCTATGAATGAATGCTTGCGACATGAGTAGTCGACAACTCTATTATCTGCACAGGCAAACACGCCTATCCACCTGTTCCCATTTTCATCCTTCGACGACTTACCGGACTTGGGAAACTTTGTTTCACTACACTTTATGTTAGCACGAGTGTGGTTACCACAGTAGCATTTTATTTGCTTTTTCGGACTATCTTTACTAATTATCATTTCTGGACATGGCCCACATAAGCCAGGGTGGCATTTCTTTTTACAGGTGTGGATGGAGCAAGATAAAGGCAATCCACATACTTCTTGACAGTTGAAGTTTTTTTTCATAACTTTAGACTGGTAACAAAAGATACTTTTCGAATGCTTACCACAGTGGCACATAATCTCGACCATTCTAGTACACTCTGGATGCGGCCCTAGATGACAAATTTTGGAACAACCATGCATACAAGTAGAAGCATTGCAGGTTTGTCCACATGAGTTAGGATCCAGCGGATTCGGATCAGGATTAACAACTTTACCGCACCAACATGTGGGCCGATTTTTTACCGGAACTCTTTTGCTAACATAATAGCAGTTTGGACATTTCCATATTCTATCTACGGTTTTTTCCGTTGATTTTAACGCCCATTCTCTTATGCATCCGTAATCAAACACTCTATAACATCTCTTGCAAGCAAACATTTGGCACGTATAATCCATCTCTACTGTACAAATCATACAAACATATGAGTCACCGCTAGAAATTTCCTGGATCGCACGTTCGTAATATTGCATATCATCATCACTTTCCTCTTCATACGAACTAGGCTGCTCGTTGGCGTCTTCAACACTCGAAATACACCCATCGCTTAGGTTGTGATGTCTATAAGTGTCACCGCCGTCTTGATTTTGCTCCAGGCCTAAAGACTCATGTTCGGTCATTTGTAATGCCTACGACTGCAAATAGATTAGAGCAGTCTCGTCTCACGCTGTTTCACTTGGTTGTTGCCACTGTCGCAAGAAAGAACTTTTATATTTACGACCTTTTCACAGAGCTCATCGATAATTTTTATAATAGTATATTACCCGAAAATCTTCCTTTATGTGCGGGATGTATAGATTATTGAAATGTCTTTTCCGTAGTACTACAGCAAAAATGCAATAATACATATCAGATATACACATATATACATGAATGTTCTGAAAGTTTAATCTCTTTCAAAACAGACAGCAAAGAAACCAATACCACCGTCACTTTTTGGTAGTGCCCTGATACAACCCTCGGCAAGCTGTTGAGGGTCATAGGTGACTCCATCTCTAAAAACCTCTTCGAACTCCTCTACCTTGCCTCTTCTAGGCCAAGAAGGAATAACTTCTCTTTTTGGCGCTACTTTCCAACCCCATTCTCTAACTGACTTATCTAAAAGAAGGTCTATGACGACTCGTTCATTTTCTTCCGCATGAATGGAACATGTGCTGTATACTATTTTTTTAGCCGCTGGGAAACTCATTGCATGCTTTACCATCTGGAACTGAAATGAACTCAGCTTCGCTAACCTTGTCTGTAGTTCTTCCTTTGCTATAAACTCCTCTTGCTCATCCGGCACAATGCCACCATCGTCATCTTTATCATCAATTTTCCTTCTATTAAATGAGTCAAAAAACTTACGACCAAATATACCGCTACCGGAGCAGCTCGGATCTACAATAAAACAAGTAACGTCCTTATATTTTTCAGGAGTAGCGAGCTTTGTAAAATCACCTACATTGACACTGATGTTGGGAGAACAGCCAGCTATCTTGATCATTTTTTGTAAAACTTTTGCTCTTTCAGGATCCTTCTCGAAAGCGTATATTCGAGTATTATTGTCCTTCGGTGGTTCAGGATATATATAAGAGGCCGTATGGGTAGTCTTATTACCTGGAGCAGAGCAGGAATCTATCACAATATCACTTGGTCCTGGATTCAAAATGTGGGCTGGAAAACAAGAAGCACGATCTTGAATGATAATCTTCCCATGCTTATAAAGCTCATGTGCTGTAATTTTGTCAGACGGATGAATTCCAAACAAGTTTGGAATAAACTCATCATAATAGATAGACCCAGGAACTAGTTCAGACCATTTGTCTACCTTTAAAGTAAACTTCTTCCTCAATTCGGCTAACACCGGCTCAGTCTCACCATTTGGATGGCATTTTAATGGATTGATTCTAATCCATCTAACAGGAGG
>OBMA010001085.1_pt1 | contig 16544 bp, 6 predicted proteins | sample 1539141 | NCBI WGS metagenome assembly OBMA01 (sample SAMEA3991484, study PRJEB22521) | metagenome | biome: anthropogenic terrestrial biome; feature: sewage plant; material: raw primary sludge | place: Sweden | collected 2012-09-26 | reverse complement strand
AAGGTAAGAATGTCGCCTATCAAATCATCGATAACAACCAGATCTCTTTTGACACAGATAGTAATCGTGTATATACAATAAGTATGGACGGAAGCTCCGATAACATTTCAAAAATGAAATCATCCGAAATAACTGTGAATGTGGAAGGAGATACTGTTTCCATAACAGGACGAGATATATGTAGTATAACTGTGTTTGATCTGGACGGACGTAAGATTCTTTGCACCAATAAATCTAAGTTCCAAATAAATAATTATGAAAGAAAGACCTTTATATTATCTATCAGAGATATAAAAGGAGAGACAACCATTAGAAAGGTTATTTTATAATATTGAAGTAAAATATACTACTTCCTATTTTTAGACACGGTTTAGATTCAATTAACTCAGAGTAAGAAAGAGGTGGCTTACGTCTACCTCTTTCCTTACTTCGATCTTATACTTGAAAAAGGATGGATATATCAATAACAGATTAGATATACATAATTTCATCCTTCATGAGATAACTCATAACACATTGCCACCATTACCTTACCACCATCTTTTCACCATTGATGATATAAATTCCTTTTTGTAATCCTTTTGTGGCACTATCACCGGATACATTCTTCTTGACCAGAACTCCATTTATAGTATAAACATTCAAATTCGGATGGCCTTCTTCTATCGTTGTGATACTTGACGGGACTCCGCCAATATAAATATTAAAAACAAAATTGGCACGGGCATACTTTCCATTTTTATAATAACGAAGGGCTTGACGTATGATAAAGTGATCACCGGCTTTACATTTACCCGGATATTGACCTATGGTGAAAGTCATCGTTGACGGATCAAATTCTGAATAAACATAGCCACTGGGGTAACTAACCATATTTCCGGAATTATCAAACCAATGGCCGTAACCGTTGGCAGTAGATCCTGAGGAGTACAATACCCCACTTCCCTTATAGGCGTAAAACATAATTTGATTATCGCTCATACTCGACGACCATGTGACGATATTACTCGCAATATCAGCCAACTGCATCTGAAAAGCTGTTCCTACAGCAGCATCTTCATCTCCTTTTACAGTTACCGTTGTTGCCGGATATGTTGTCGATGAAGGATCAAAACCTACAGTATAATTAATGGTGGTATCTACAATAGCCTGATTCGTGATATTAATATGTCCGAAGATATCGGTATTCAAGAGTTTGATCTGATAGGGCCACTGATCGTCAGTAGTTTCATCTTCATCCCATTTATGGACGAAATAAGATGTTGGTGCCGGAGATACCACATACCATAATTTAACGGTATTCTCGGGTATTACAATTGACGTAGTGTCAGAAAGAGTGTCTGCACCCAGTGCATAAACAGAATCTGTATTGAAATAGAGCCTGGTACTATCCTTCAATAAAGCTACATATCCATGACGAAAACCACGCTTTGTCTGAGAACCTGAAAATGAGTTATACTTCGTCACTGCGGTATATGATGTATCCGTAACATTTGCTTTACCGGGATCACCCTTTGCCAAATTGCATCCGGGAGGCAATGCTGTGAAGACTGTAGATATCTTTGTCCCTGCTGCCGGGACATGCAGAGGAATAACATTATATCCGGTACTTTGCGGACAATAGGAATAGGGCACCTGGAACTTGCCACCACCTAAATCGACATAATTGTACTGTTGGGCTCCTATATAGTTTTTACCGTAATCCCTAAGGGAATCTAAATCCCAGGTCACCAGCTTAGATGCTGCATCATAATATTCTTGATAGAAATCCTTCACACTCATGCCGGTAAGAGCCATATATACCTGATTGGGATCTTCTCCATTGTAAGTGGCCGACCGCCATATCCTTCCTATTATATCAATGCCATGTTTTTGGGCTTGATAAAATTGGTAGAAATAACTGGCATAGCGCTGCCATTCATGTGTGAAGGCTCTGAAATAATTCTTGCTGTAAACGGAAAAGTCATAGGAGGTGAAGGCTTCGTCTCTATAGATGTTATAAGATTGCCATTGCGCTGTTTGCTCCCAATATTCATTTCCTTTTCCTACTTCATACCTAAATCCCGCATATCCTTTTAAATCGCAGTAACACTGATACTGAAAGCTGTGACCAATCTCATGGGCGATAGTAGAGCCTACAGGATGACAAGTACTTGGACTAACCCACATACCGCCAATATAATCGTCGAATCCACTTCCATAGGCCATCCAGTCTGTTGTGTAATACAAGAGTATCACCATCTTAGATTTACTTAAGTTGGATTTACTATAGGCTGCACTGTCTCCTGCAAATCTCAGTCTCTGAATATTTTCTTCATAAAAGAGCTCCAACTTACTTAACATATCATCAATATCCACTCTGTAACTTGAAGCTACCTTACTAGAGTTGGGATCGTTGGTTCCATATCCTTTAGCCCAGAAAACAATGATATTGTTGCTCTCGCGGCTTCGCAGCTTACACCATACTTTGGAAGTGTCGGTCGCACTATACCCGTCACTGACCATCTGGGTGGGGATGTAAATACCTTTGCTTTGGACTGAACTCACGTATAACGAGAGCATGAAGGTAATCACAAGCAAGGTCAAATTTCTATTCATAGTCATACTAATTCTTAATTTTGGGTGTAAAAATATTAGTATTTTCACAAATAGAGTAACAATATCATGTATTTAAATTAAAAAATCGTTTAATCAACTTCATCTTTAACATATTACATTTTCCTGACTTGTCAAAATAGTAATCTTGGTAAGATCTTCATGATGAGATTGCTTTGCCGTTTGTGTTTTTTACAGATACGGCTATGATGTAACCACTCTTTTACATCAAATGATACGATAAATGCAACAAAAATATCATATTAGAATGACAATATTTTCGTTACTTTGCAACCGGAAATATACAAATAACTATAATATGAGAAAAATTCTAATTACATTTTTACTATCTATCGTATGTATCGTAACAGCAAATTCAGAGAATAATGTCAAATACAATGGGTCCTGCCTTATCATCAATGGAAATGAAACATTTGTTTACAGCGCGGCATTCCATTATTTCCGTACTCCAAAAGAGTTATGGCACGATCGTTTTACAAAAATAAAAGCGGCAGGATTTAACACCGTCGAGACTTACATTCCCTGGAATATCTCCGAATTAAATATGCCTAAGAGCATTAATGACTATTCACAATGTAATTTTGATGATCTGAAGGAATGGCTTCACATGGCAGAAGATGAATTTGGATTCTATACAGTAGTACGTCCCGGGGCCTTCATCTGTGCAGAATTTGCCGGTGGAGCATATCCTCGCTGGCTGGCAAAATTCCGTCCTGCCAATTTTGACGGATTCTGGTTGCGCAGTACCGATTCACGATACTTGGATTGGCACGACCACTGGTATAATGCCGTGTGCAAAGTGATCCGTCAAGAACAGATCACATCGAAGCCGAAAGGTAAAAAGGGGATCATACTGACACAAATAGAAAATGAATATGATGCTCATAAGATACCAAACAAAGTAATGGCATTGCAGAGAATGTATAAAACGATGCGTAAAAACGGGGTGACGATTCCTATATTCACCTGTCTTACTTCAGAGTGTCGTGGTAGTAAAGACAGTATTTTATCTCATGTATTCGATTGTGACAACTATTATGTTGGTCAGAAAGACGCCATCAACTGTGCTCGTCGCATGGAATCACTGAAACAACGCCAGCCTAATGCTCCGGGATTCGTAACAGAATTACAGGGAGGGTGGTTTTCAACGGTTCTGGGAACATTGAGCGAAAACCATTACTCTAATGATCAACATTTCTATGCATTGGCAATGATGTCCGTGTTAGGAGGGGCAACAGGTATATTTCCTTATGTATTTGTGGGAGGCACTCACTTTGCCGGATGGGGCGCAAGGGGAATGACCACATCCTATGATTACAATGCGGGTATACATGAAAACGGGGCTCTGTCGGTCAAATACTTTGCGGCTAAGAACTTTGGTGAATTCATTCATCTCTATGGCAGCAAACTCATTCACTCGAAAGGTGGAATCTGTAGTTTCAAAGATGCACCAGCCAATGTTGTCGGAGGTGTCAGAATAGCAAGTGACGGAACACGTTTTATTTTTATGCATAACTGCTCAACCAACACGACTGCCGACGGAAAGACATTGGTAAGCAGCGACAATGAACAAGCGAAGCAAACAATGTATAATATAGATCAAAATGAAAATAAGGTGTCAATAAAAGCAGATAACGTTGACAACGGTTTGAACTTCAAGCCCTTCGAAATAAACTATAATCTGATGCCTATGGAAACAAAAGTCCTTATTATTCCGGCAAGATCAAAAATGGATAAAGGGGAATGGTGGGGATACCATGCTCCTGAGATGAAATCAGAACAACCTGAAGTGATTCGTATCAAAGAGATAAAAAAATATGATGAAGATGCAAAAACAAACTGGCAATCACTGCCAGAAGGAGTATCTCTACCGGAAATAGGGGTTAATGACGCCCGGTACGTTTTATATCGATCTGTTGTGACTCTAGATGACACAAACAAATCTGCTTATTCATATATATTGTTCAATACCTTCTCTCGCGACATCATCAACCTGATGGTGAACGGAAAACTTGCAAAACGTATCTACCCCAGTGATAAATGGGCGTCACAGGTTACACGACAACGTGAACTATCATTTACATTCCTCAAAGATACCGAATATGACAACAAATATGATATCAGCGGGTTACTGCATCAAGGAAAGAATGAGATCATAGCTCTGTATGAAAATATTGGTCATGAACATGGATATTATCCGATGGAGGAACTTTGCGGTATTCATGTAGCAGGATTGTCCGACAATGATTCCGTGATCCGGAAAAAATTGTCGTGGGAGGTATCTACCGATCTTGCCGGCATCAATCATCATTTTACCTCACCGGAGTTTATACCTGACAACTGGCAAACAATAACATTGGATACTATATGTGACATTCCAAGAAAAGGAAATAACATTCAACCTCATGAACAACAGGATGCACTGCTGACATGGTATAGAGCAGATTTTACCTTACCTAAAGACGCAAAAAGCAGATTATGGAGGCTTGTCATCAATGCGTCCGGAAACGGATATATCTATGTCAATGGCCATAATATAGGACGACATTGGGAAGGGGGTCCGCAACGTGAATATTACATTCCGGAATGCTGGTTGAATAAAGACAAAAATAGCATCGTGATCGGATTACGTCAGACGATCAACGGCGCGGTCATCAAAGCGATGGAAATAGCAACTTATGATAATACTCGTTGGAAAAACTAAATCAGTGCGTATTTAATACGTCCTATTGATCTTGTTAATAATCCGTTGAAGGAATTAAAGCGTGCATATTTAATTCCTTCAACGGGATTATTATTTATGATAAGTCTTTGACGGTCAACATCATGATTGACTGATCAGTTACTGATATTCATTGAATGACATAAATAAACTTAAAAAGCATTTTATATAGCCGCAAAGGAGACATAATTTGTTAACTTTGCAAGAAGTTATGCCAACGAAAATTATGAAAACCATTAGAATCATACTAATATTAACAATTTGTAATTTTGTCACAATGGCTGCGAATAGTTTCACAGTCAACACTATATTTAAACAGTATAATGTAAAAAACGGACTATTCAACAACCAGGCACGTTGTATCGTAGAAATGCCTGATAACAGGATACTTGTACAGACAGAAGGCATGTTTAACCTATATGATGGCTACTCGTTTCACCCTCTGGAATATAGACGTAGTTATGTGATGGAGATACAGAGTTTCAATAACACAGGACACTATTTTGACAAGTATCATCGGCTTTGGATCAGGGATTATTGTAATCTATATCTTATTGATACAAAAAACTATCATTTTTTAAATCCCAAAAACTATCTGGCTAAGAGTGGGATTAATAATATTGAGAATTTCTTCATTGATACGGATGGTAACGCCTGGATTTTATCTGCGAAAGGTAATTTGTATTATTATGATTGGGAAAACAGGGCCAGGCTCGTCATGACTCTTAATTATGATGAGAAAAGTGGTAATCAAGTGACTGTAGCCGATGTATTGGAGTCTAAAGATAAATACTATGTTTTTTTATCTGATGGACAGTTAAAATGCTATCATAAGAAAACGAAACAACTGATTTACACACAACAACTGGTGAAGACCAATATTGGAGTAAGACTGAAAGCAATAGTATGGGACAATCATTCCTTTATCTATAGAGGCGATCATTATTTGTACCTTTATAACACAAATAATCACAGCTCCTCACCGATATTGGCTGACGATAATGTGTATGAGTTCTTACGAACAAGAAAGGGAGATTTATGGGCCAGCAGCAAAAATGGTATTTTTCATTTAGACAAAAGACTTCGACCGATATCATGGATGAAGGATATACAGAACCAGGATGGAGATGTGATCAAGGACTCATGGCTGGGTATAACGATTGACAGACAAGGTGGATTGTGGGTATGTTCTTTCAATAACGGCGTATTCTATTATAATCCGCAGACATTATTACTTCATAATTACGTAAACTCGTTAGCACATCCATACACACCTGTATATGATATAAAACTGTATGACGACAGTCACGCCTATGTATCTACAGCTTCAGGCATGTGTATATTTAATACCAACACATTACAGTTTGAAGCAATCAATAACCAACTGAGTAAAACAATGGGACGAAATATTGATATTGACAATAATGGTACTATATGGTATTCTTCTTTTTATGATGGGCTAATCTCTTATCATCCGCGTAGTGGTTCCATCGAATATTATAATAGCAGAAACGTAAAAGGCCTGACAGATAAATTTTTCTTCAGCAAACAAATAGGAAAGAATGAATATCTAATCAACTTTGATGGTAATAAGCTTTGTCTATTTTATCCTAATGAACGTCGGTGTGTATTTCTGTATAAGAAGTATCCAAATATTTCAAGGTTTAGAACAATCGTGTGTGCGTGTGCCATCAAAGACGGTTACATAATAGGTACTCAGAATGGATTTTTCTTTTATAACACTCGCAGCAAAACGCTGGATTTCAAAAAGTTCTCTTTTCTCACAAATAATGAATACAGCAACAAATGTAATTGTCTGTATTATGACAAGAAAGATAGAATATGGATTGGAACACAAAATGGTTTATTATTGTTTGATGAGAAAAGCAAAATATTAAGACGATTTACCGTGACAGACGGATTACCTAATAATTGTATCCAGGAAATAAGACAAGACAAAAATGGAAATTACTGGATCTCTACGTCCAATGGACTGGCAAAGATGAACATTCACAAAGACGTGCCCTCTTTCTTATCATTAAAGGCGAGTGATGGACTCAATAATAGTGATTTCAATGAGAGAGCCAGTTGCATCACTTCAAAAAATATATTGTATTTCGGAACGTCAAGGGGACTTTGTGAAGTGAACTCTCAGAAAATAAAATTCCCTGTATTGAAATTGAAACCTTCTGTTATGAATATCACTATACAGGATAACAAACTATCTTCAAATGGTATTTTAAAGAAAGAAAATATTACAGACAGACTTTCTGATGATCGTGAGTTGTCATTAAACTATAATGAGAACTTCATAACCCTTGATATATCTGCACTAAACTATGCTTATCCATCACATACCATATACAGATACAGATTAGAAGGGATTGACAATAACTGGGTGACCGTAAGTGAAGGAGAAGGAAAGACTTCTATATCCTATACATCTTTGCCTAGTGGAAATTATCAGTTTGTGGCACAAGCTGCAATGGTTGGGCAATCATGGGGTGAGCCTCTGAAGGTCCAGATATACGTAGCTTCCCCTCTGTGGCTTAGTTGGTGGGCTTACACTATTTACACATTACTGATAGTGACTATTATTGTATATATCATAAGAGCATACATATTGTTCCATAATTCAAAGTTGGAGATTGAGCGGAAAGAACGTGCAACTCATGAACGTGAACAGTTGGACGAAATGAAGTTCCGTTTCTTTACAAACATAAGCCATGAATTCCGTACTCCCCTGACATTGATTGTTGCACCGCTACAGACCATTCTAGAGCGTACGGATATACCTAAGGATATATCTAAGACTTTGACTATTATACAGAAAAGTGCTCATGCGTTAAATTCTTTAGTTACTCAGTTACTGGATTTCAGAAGTCTGGAGAATGAGGGAGAGACGTTGCATGTTTCTATGATACCGTTAGATACATTGTTCTCTTCAATAGAAAATACATTCAGGGTTCTGGCCGAAGAAAGGAACATTCATTTCAAGGTAGATGCTGACTCCGTGAAATCCTCTATTTTTAATCTTGATGTACCGAAAATGCAAAAAATAATCAATAATCTGTTGTCAAATGCATTTAAGTTTACACCAGATGGAGGTAGTATCTTGTTATCTGTTTTTATAGATGATGACCAGAAACTGGTGATGACCGTCAAGGATAATGGTTCCGGAATTAAAGCCAACGATTTAGAAAAGATATTCAAACGATTCTATCAGGGTGATACTAAGGCTGTCAACTCTCCACAGAACACAGGAAGTGGAATTGGACTGAATATTGTGAAGGGCTATGTTGACTTACATCATGGATCTATAACAGTAGATAGTAAAGAGAGCGTTGGCTCTACCTTTACCATCAAGATACCAGACAATGCAGGTGTTGAAGTCAATAGATATGAACATACTGATAAAATAGAGACCGTAAACGAAAAGAAACAAATTGTCAAAATTGAAAAACAAGTTGCAGATCATCAACTAAAGATATTGGTTGTAGAGGACAATACCGATTTTCGTCATTTTATGGTTGATTTCTTAAGTCATAATTATCAGATTATGGCGGCTTCAAATGGTCGGGAAGGATTGGATATGATGAAAGACTATTCTCCGGATCTTATTATATCGGACGTAATGATGCCTCTGGTAGATGGGTTCGAGTTATGCCGGGCAGTAAAGACAAACTTGAAGTTTTCGCATATTCCTATTATTCTGTTAACGGCAAAAGTCAATGATGAAAGCAGAGTGATAGGTTATAAATCGGGAGCGGACTCCTATATAACGAAGCCATTTAATATGGATGTTCTTTTAGCCCGCATTAAACAGTTGATTGAACAACGTGAAGAACGTAAGAATAGCTTCAATAAGGATATCAATGTAAATCCTGAAGATATTACGATATCACCAATTGATGAGAAGTTTATCAAGAAGGCTATAGAGGTTGTTGAGAAGAATATCAATAATTCAGAATATTCGGTAGTGACATTTAGTAGTGACATGGCCATGGACAGGTCAAATCTGTATAGAAAAATGCAATCTCTGGTAGGTAAATCTCCATTAGAGTTTATACGTTCAATGCGAATGAAACGTGCTGCCCAACTATTGAAGACCGGAAAATACTCTATTATTGAAGTTTCTGTAATGGTTGGATATAATTCAACAAGAATATTCTCACAAAATTTTAAAGAAACATTCGGTGTAATACCTTCGCAATACAAGTAGAGTATTTATTGACTTTCCTAATATTTTAGGATTTTCATCAATTTGAATTTTAGCAAGTTTATGAAAATCAAGGTTATATGTGGTACTATACTGACAGGTTTTATGTTCTGATAATCCTCTGTCAGTATAGAAGTACCGTAAAAAGGGCTGTAATAGTACAATTTGCATCAAATGAGGTATCTGTTTACACCAAATCAAACATATATAGGAGATTGAAATTGTGTTATTTTGTAACCGGAATCTTAATTATAAGTTTGGAATATTATGAGAATTAAAATGATGATGATGATTGCACTCTTCTGCCCATTATTGACAAGTGCACAGTTCCTACATCCGGGTTTATTGAATACAGAAGCTGATTTTAGTCGTGCTAAATCTAAGATTCAATCAAAAGCAGAGCCCTGGACTTCTGCCTACGACTTGTTACTCACAAGTAAGCATGTAAATTTAGGATGGACACCTAATCCCGTAGCAAAACTTATTAGAGGAGGAAAAACTATATGGGAACCTGATGCAGATAATTATTGGCTCGCCTATAATGATGCAGCCACAGCATACCAATGTGCCTTAGTTTGGAAAATAACAGGCGACACAAGATACGCTGATCTGGTTGTAACAATATTAAATGCATGGGCAAAAGTATGCAAGAAGGTATCAGGTGATTCCAATTCTTGTCTTGCTACCGGAATCTATGGATATGAATTCGCGAATGCCGGCGAGCTGATGAGAGACTATAAAGGATGGAGCACTGAGGATTTCAACAGGTTTAAGAAGTGGATGCTTAATGTCTTTTGTTATCGTGCTTTCGGTTTTCTGGAAAACCGTAATGGGACTCCAGATGACCACTACTGGTCAAATTGGGGACTATGTAATGCTCTTTGTGCTATGAGCATAGGCGTATTATGTGATGATGTATATACATACAATGCCGGTATGGAATATTATAAATACAAGGAAGACCATCGTTATGCTGAGTCGATACAGAATCTGGTGTGGACGTTATTCAAGGATCCCAGAGGACCTTTCGGCTATTTAGGCCAGATGCAAGAATCGAATCGTGATCAGGGACATGCCTCTATGGCCGCTGCTTTAGCCAGTGATATTTGTGCTGTGGGAACAAATCAGGGAGAAGATTTATTTGCATTTAAAGATGATAGAATAGCTGCAGGATGGGAATATGTAGCAGCTTATAACTCAGGTGTTGACGATCTGCCAAATAGTCCATATACTAATTCTGACGGAACGTATGACTCTATCGGTTACGGATCTAGGGGTTCATTACGTCCCAATTGGCCACGTATTGTAAACTACTATAAAAATGTCCGTGGAGTAAAGATGCAATATAGTGAAGCAATGATGAACAGGTACTCGAAAGGAGGTGATGCCGGAGGAGGATTCTACGGGACAGCAAGTGGTGGCTATGACCATTTAGGATTTACGACACTGATGTGCTCATTAGATCCATTGACTGACAACACAAAAGTTCCTACTATTCTATTTCCAAAGATTGTTTATGGAGATATCACGGTGGAACGATCCGGTGTTAATTGTATACCTAAAGGTTCGACTGTACAAATGTGTGTATCCTTACCAAACGATGAAACTGATACAGAAAAATGGTCATGGGATGATGACCCGACATGTTCAAGTCCGGTTCATAACGTTGTATTAAACACTTCTGGCGTATATCGTGCTCATTATATCAACTCAAAAGGAGTGATTTGCACCCAATTATTCACATTGCATGTAGAAGGTGAAGGAACAATAGCACCCTCTGAACCATACTGTAATATGAATGGGATGATCACTTCTGACACCATGATTTATGTAAAGAAGTATGGAACAGTAGAGTTTGGACTAAATTATAATGGATTTAGCATTCGTCAATGGCTTTGGGAAAAAAGTACAGACGGAGACTCATGGCTCAAGCTGAGTAATAATGAAAATCATTTGGAACTGTCAAATATATCAACCAATGCTTTTTATCGTGTTACTCTGACAAATAAAGCTGGTGTTAAAGCGGCTAAAACATTCCGAGTAGAAGTGGCTGAGATCGATCCTTACATGATTACTGACACAGATACTTTCCCTACTACTTATCTAGCTGTTCCAAAAGGTAGCAAGGTCAAACTGTTTGCCTCACCAAACACTGTCTTAAGTAAGGCCGTCACCATGAAACGTATCTATCAATGGAGTAAAGATAGTAACATTCTAAAGAGAGACACGCTCACTTTCCATTATGCCCCTGACGGCATTACAAAGGTGGCTGACCTCAATGATACGCTTACTTTTGAACAAACGGACACTTGCTCAAATATACAGTTGGATTTCCACCGTATATCGACGTCCGGCACGGTCTCAGACCATACGATATTCAATTTTAGTATCCTTGTCTATACGAAAAACGATATCACTCCAGAATATTATTATATCATAGATCCCTTAACAGGTAATTATCTCAATAATACGGATGTGACTTTTACATCATACAACTCAGAAAATGACGATGCGTTCCAATGGCGCCTACGGCAGATGGACTTTAGTCGCGACTTCCGCTATCTGATATTAAACAGACTGTCAACAAAACATCTTGACGAAACAGGAGGCTATGCTTCAACAACAAACTATAATACTCACACCTTCGACATTCTTCATAAGGCTGGAGATGATAACCTATATGCCATAAGAAATTCTGATAAGGCTGATGCTCTTTTCTGGACTATCAACAATGGAACGTTGTCGAAGAATCTACATTATTGCAACAGTTTTCCTTTTCAGCTGATCAAGGTAGGCAATATTAATACCGGCATCAATAAGACCCAATATGACAACAGTCAGGAAGCCCAACAAAGTCCTATCATTTGGAGTCAACATGACAGGACATTTAATATAAACACAGCAATAAAAGGAATGATCATGTTCTATGATATTAATGGATTGTTGAAGGCTAAATATCATTGTGATGAAGGGTATCACACAATCTCTGTGGATGCTCCAATAAGCGGATTCTCCATTATGACATTTATTTCAACCGACGGGAAACAAAAGACATTTAAAATCTTATTACCAGAAAAATAAATTATCATTAATTTTATCCTTAAAAAATTAAAGTATGAAGAGAATTACATTTTTAATCAGTACAATGGTAATATCGCTGACCTGTATGGCACAGACATACAAACTCGGAGATATGACCGAAACAACATTCGCTGCCGGAGGGGACTCACAGTGGAGTTTTGAAAAGTACAATTACACAAAAGGATTGTATTCAAGGTTTATAGCCTATACCGATTCAAGTGTCTGCAATTATGTGGATATCTATCAACCGGAACGTGTGGGAGGAAATCGGATTACTGAAATCGACGGAGTAACCAACAACGGAGAAAACACCTGGGCTGGAAATATACGTTATGCATGGTGTGACCAAAAATTTGTCAATCCGCGTACAACCAGTGCTGAGAAGTTTGTTTATGTATGCCGCGATAATCGAGAGGGGTACGGATTTGAACTGTTCGGAAACAAGGAGAATACCTCAGTCATCACATTTACTGCTCCTACAGACGGTTTTTACAAAGTAGACGGAAATGTTATCCGTGAAGATGGGAACAGTATGAAGGCTATCTATATTGTACCGAGATTTCGCTATGCATCAGCAAAAAATATAGATTCTTTGAATGCACAATCGACTATGGGATGCAGCTTTGCTTATGGTGAAGGAGGAAAACAGATAGACAATTATGACGGAAAGGCACGATTTGATGACGGCGGATCACAGGTATGGACAGCACAGGTTCCTACATCATTCTCCATGGCTTATCATGCAAAAGCCGGCGACAAGGTTTCTTTTGAAATGAATGTTTCCTCATTAAACCTTACCAGTGACTGGGCACGTGACGCATGGAGCCGTACGTTCTTCCAGAAACTGGAGATTGCTACAGTTGATCAAGCAACAGCCGAAGCTGACTCAAACTATGTAGACCCATATTCCATGGCTAAAGTTACGGCATTGACAGACAGTGTCAATAATTGCATGGACCAGACTTTAAACTTCGAAGATGGTATGTCTGTAGGACAATTTCCAGGAGGTGCCATCAACACTTTCAATGCTGTCTGTGAAGATATTCTGGACGCAATATCGAATGGTTCGGTAAATGACATGAACGCTTATGTATATCTTATAAAACTAAAGAATGCATGGATGACATTGATGGGGAGTAAGATCGTCACTGACTTTGAAGCTGACGGCAATTACAGAATGTTCTACAGTACAGGAAGTGTAGCAAACAATAACCTTGTCGTAAACTACGATACGCAAATCATGGCAAAAAACGATAACTCTCCATGGGGATTTGACGCTTATAATGTCGCTACAGGTACATATACTTCACTAACGACACACGGTACAGGAAGCAAATTTGGTAACAGCACTATTAGCGCATGGTATAACAACACATCGGATTATTTCTATATCGCTGATAATGGGAATATGCACCCTCTGACAACTTTATCTCCTACAATCATGTTCACAGCTCCCAAGGATGGAATTTACAAAGTGAACTTCGGCTGCTACAGGACCAGTCCAAACACTAGTCTTGAGAATCCACTTTACATCCGTAGTCGTTTTATCAGCAGCACCTCATCAAACTGTTCATCAGACTCTTATATGTTTGCCAAACAATATGGAAGTGTAGCAAATGATGGTACAAAAGGTAAAGCTCCTATTACCATGTCTTATTTTGTAAACCTGAAATCGGGTGACAAAATAACATTTGAAGAAGATGCATACACTTCAAATAGGAACAGCAGTGCAAATACACAGATTACAGATCTCAGTATATGCTCATGTGTTACTTCCGATTCTGTTTATACCTTGGATATTGCGAAAGCTTCCGGATTAGATCTCTTCAATCCTTATAAGAGTGGTGATGCCACTGCTTTGAGAGCTAAAGTTGCTTATACCGACAGTGTGTTGAATGCTCATATCAGTCAGATAGGATCAAATGGCGGTCAGTATGCCACAGATAGCTATAACACTCTTGCAACCCTTATTGCTGAAGCCAAAGAATATATTGATATAGAAGGAGACCCCAGCGCAACACAACTGCTTTATGACAATGAGGTGAAGAGCCTTCAAAAAGCTCTTACAGCATTCCTTTCATCAAGAATCCCATTTGACAAGATTATCTCCGGTGACTATAGCATCCGCCTTGCCGGTACAGATAAATGTCTTTGCCAGAACAACAGTAGCAACAACGGGTTCTATTATGCCAACTTCTTTAATGCAGCTGGTGCAGCAAAGGATGCAGCCCGCTTTACAGACGTAACGGTTGAAGACTATAATTGGACATTCACATTTACAAGAAATGATTCTCTAAATGGAACAAACATAACGAATCCCAAGGGATATCTGTGCAAGGATGCCTATGTCATTGCTGGTATAGATTTTAATCCAGAATCAAACATATTCAAATTCTACACAGAGAATGAAGGTGATAGTCTGTTTGCCGTGAAAAGACCTGACGGCCTTTACTGGGGAAATGTCGTCAACTGGGTTGCTCCATACAACAAGATTTCAACATCAACAACACCTCAATACATTTTCGTTCTTGATAATCGCACCTTAACTTCGGTAAACTCTATCTCAAATGATACTGAAACGAAACAAGTAAGTGTGAAATACTATACGATTGATGGCAGACTTGCTAACGAACGTCAGAAAGGTATTCTCATCAAATGTATTACTTTTGCTGATGGAAGTAGGAAAACTTCAAAAATTGTAGTGAAATAATTATGAATTTATAATGCAATATTTTTTTGAATAAGTAGTTTTAATTGTAAATTAGAGAGTGCTTGATTTTGAAATCAGGCACTCTTGTTTAGTTAAACCTTTTTTTATGATGAAGAAATATACTTTGTTTTTGGGGGTCATGGCACTTACCAATATCATGATGGCACAGACCCTTCCGAAATTTGACAACGGAAAGGCAGACACCTTACCTTCTACAAAAAGTGAATACAAATATACTCCTATCAGCGGTTACAGCCCATCAAACATGCTTACTTTATGGTACACATCGCCGGTGACAGCGATGACGGTGAGCGACCCTTGGATGGATTATGCCCTGCCGATAGGTAACGGACAACTAGGCGGAATGGTTTATGGGGGTATCCGTCAGGACATGGTGCAATTCAATGAAAAGACTTTATGGACGGGCAGCTCTACGGAACGCGGTTCTTATCAGACGATGGGTAACCTGTATATAGAAGATACCGGCAATATGTTCTCTACCTCTTCGTCGGCTCAAGCTGCCGGAAACTACAACCGTCAGTTGGACTTGGCCACAAGCACGGCTACTGCATCATGGACTAGTCCTGACGGGAAGACTCTGTTTACCCGGCAATATGTGGCCAGCTATCCTGACAAGTGTATCGCCATTCATATCAAAGCATCTACGCCGGGAGCCATTAATAACCATTTCTACTTGTATAACCCACATGGTAACATGGCAAAATATACTCCTGGGGAGGGAGTATTCTGCGGAAAGCTTACGACGATAAGCTATAATGCACGCATCAAAGTGAACACCGTGGGCGGTACGGTGAGTACTGACTCAACGGGTATCTATGTGAAAGATGCTGACGAGGCTACTGTGATTCTTTCGGCAGGAACCGATTATGACCCGGCTGCACCCGGCTATGTGAAGAACACGTCGTCTCTGGGTGAAACGGTTAAGATGCATGCGGTGAAAGCCTCGAAGAAAAAATGGGTGAACTTATACTCACGCCATCTTGCTGACTATAAGAACCTATTCGACCGGGTGACTTTAAACCTTGACGGAGCGGAGAATAAACTCCCGACAAACCAGATCATTGATGCTTATTCGCACTCTTCTGAGGTAGGCTGCACCCGTCTGCTCGAAAATCTCTATTTCCAATATGGCCGTTATCTGCTGATCTCTTCATCAAGGGGTGTGGATCTTCCAA
>OBMA010001083.1_pt1 | contig 16556 bp, 8 predicted proteins | sample 1539141 | NCBI WGS metagenome assembly OBMA01 (sample SAMEA3991484, study PRJEB22521) | metagenome | biome: anthropogenic terrestrial biome; feature: sewage plant; material: raw primary sludge | place: Sweden | collected 2012-09-26 | reverse complement strand
GTGTTGCAAAGTTGATTTCTGTACTGTAAAGTTGGTTTCTGTATCGTAAAGTTGGTTTCTGTGTTGTAAAGTTAGTTTCTGCATCGTAAAGTTGGTTTCTGCGTTGTAAAGTTGGCTTCTGTGTTGCAAAGTTGATTTCAATATTGTAAAGTTGATTTCTGTATCGTAAAGTTGGTTTCTGCGTTGTAAAGTTGGTTTCTGTGTTGTAAAGTTGGTTTCTGCGTCGTAAAGTTGATTTCTGTACTTTAAAGTTAGTTTCTGTACTTTAAAGTTAGTTTCTGCGTTGTAAAGTGGACAATAGATAATAAAAAAGGCTGACCTGAGTAAATCAGATCAGCCTTTCTATATTAACTGTCAACTGTCAATTATCAACTGTCAACTCATTTGTATCCATCTTCGTGAACACCCATAACCGAGCGTCCTGAAGGATCATTCAAATTTTTGAACGCTGCATCCCATTCCAATGCAATAGGAGTGGAGCAAGCCACCGAAGGAACCGAAGGTACACATTTCGACGCTGCTTCCGATGGGAAGAAATCGGTGAAAATAGTACGGTAGTAATATTCTTCTTTGTTCATTGGCGGATTGACAGGATAAGTTTCATTTACCTTAGCCATTTGCTCGTCCGATACCAGGTCGGTAGTCATAGCGCGCAAAGTGTCGATCCAGTTATAGCCTACACCATCCGAAAATTGTTCTTTTTGACGCCAAGCCACACTCTCCGGTAAATAACTTTCGAATGCCTTGCGCAAAATCCATTTTTCCATTTTTCCATCACCGTTTCTACCGCACATTTTGTCTTTTGGATTTAAACGCATGGCAATATCCATGAATTCTTTGTCCAAAAATGGAACGCGGCCTTCCACTCCCCACGAAGCCAATGATTTATTGGCACGTAAACAGTCGTAAAGGTGAAGTTTGTCAATCTTACGAACGGTTTCTTTGTGGAACTCTTCTGCACTTGGTGCTTTGTGGAAATAAAGGTAACCACCGAAAATTTCATCAGCTCCCTCGCCCGAAAGTACCATTTTTACACCCATCGATTTGATAACGCGAGCCAGCAAATACATAGGAGTACTTGCGCGGATAGTGGTTACATCATATGTTTCGATGTGGTAAATCACGTCGCGGATGGCGTCAAGACCTTCCTGAACAGTGAAATGTATTTCGTGGTGAATAGTTCCGATATGGTCGGCTACTTTGCGGGCAGCTGCTAAATCGGGAGAACCTACCAACCCTACTGCAAACGAGTGAAGTTGATTTCCCCATGCGCCTCCTGATTTTGCCGATTGTCTTGCCGCAATCTTCATGGCTACGGCAGAAATCAACGAAGAGTCAAGACCACCCGAAAGCAATACGCCATAAGGTACGTCGGCCATTAACTGACGTTCTACAGCTGCTTCCAGTGCATCGTGCAATTCCTCAATACTTGTTTCGTTGTCTTTAACGGCACTGAACTCCATCCAGTCGCGAGTGTACCATTGAGTAGGTTTGCCATCAGGGCTATAGTAATATTGTCCAGGCAAAAACTCTTCAATTTTGGTACAATAACCTTCCAATGCTTTCAATTCTGAACCAACATAGTAAGTTCCTTCGGCATCCCAGCCCTGATACAATGGAATAATACCGATATGGTCACGACCAATCATGAAAATATCTTTCTCGATATCGTACAACGCAAAGGCGAAGATACCGTTCAAATCTTCCATGAAGTTAGGTCCTTTTTCGCGATAAAGCGCAAGGATTACTTCACAGTCGGATTTAGTAAGAAATTCATATTTTCCTTCAAATTGTTTGCGGATGTCCTGGTGATTATAGATTTCACCATTAACAGCCAACACCAATTTTCCATCTTTACTGAACAGCGGTTGTTTACCCGATTCAGGATCCACAATCGACAAGCGCTCGTGCGCCAAAATGGCTTTGTCGTCAGAGTAAACACCCGACCAGTCCGGCCCACGGTGACGAATACGTTTAGACATTTTCAATACCTGTGGCCGCAAAGCCTGGGCTTGTTGTTTTATATCAAATGCACATACAATTCCACACATAGTATTTATTTTTTTTAAGCCCCTAAATCTCCGTCAGCCGACGGAGGACTTATGATAAGCGTTTTTTTTGTTTGTAATTTTGTTTTTATTTCGACTTAAATCCCCCCTCGGGAATTTAGAGCTTTTTATAAAGATTTATGAATATCTTCAGCTACTTTACGTCCCGAAGCAATGGCACGAACCACTAAACTGGCTCCCATAGCAGCATCGCCGGCAGCATATACTTTGGCAACGGTGCTTTTGTTTTCCTTGTCGATAGCCACGTTTCCACGACCATCAAAGTCAACGCCCAGTTCAGTCAATAAACCTTCGTGAACAGGATGAATAAATCCAAGTGCCAGGAATACCAAATCAGCTTTGATAGTATCTGTTTTGCCGGTTGGTTTCATATTCATACGGCCGCTTTCATCTTTCGACCATTCTACTTCTTCTACCACTACTTCCGTTAGTTGACCTTTTACACCTACAAATTGTTTAGTGTTCAACGCCCATTTACGGATACAACCTTCTTGATGTGAACTTGACGTTTTCAGGATGGTTGGATAAAATGGCCAGGGAGTTTCGGGGTTTTTGCCTTCCGGTGGTTGAGGTAAAATCTCAATTTGAGTAACACGCACAGCACCCTGACGAATAGATGTACCAACGCAATCCGATCCGGTATCACCACCACCAATTACAAGTACATGTTTGTCTTTTGCAGAAATGATATCTTTGTCAGCAACCGTTTCGCCCATGATAAGCTGATTTTGTTGGCTCAAAAAGTCCATCGCAAAGTAAATACCTTTCAAATCACGACCTTCGGGCTGAATATCGCGTGGATGACCTGCACCAACAGCTAAACATACTGCATCGAAATTTTTCATAATTTCTTTGCCTGAAATGTCTTTTCCAACTTCAGTATTTGGTTTAAATTCAATACCTTCTTCTTCCAGCTGAGCTAAACGACGGTCGATAATGTTTTTATTCAATTTGAAATTAGGAATACCGTATCTCAACAATCCACCAAATCCATTGTCTTTTTCGAAAATGGTAACATGGTGTCCTTTACGGTTTAATTGTTGTGCTGCAGCTAATCCAGCAGGACCCGAACCAATAATGGCCACTTTTTTACCGGTACGCGTTTTTGGTGGACGCGCCTTGATCATTCCTTCGATAAACGCAACCTCAGTAACAGCAGCTTCATTTTCGCGAATAGTTACCGGTGCGTCGTGCAATGCCAATACACACGATTTCTCGCATGGAGCAGGGCAGATACGTCCTGTAAAATCAGGAAAGTTATTTGTTTCGTGTAAGTTTTCTACCGCTTCTTTCCATTGACCTTTGTATATAAGATCTTGCCATTCGGGCATTTTATTGCCCAGTGGACAACCCCAGTGACAGAAAGGAATACCACAATCCATACAACGCGAAGCCTGAAGTTTACGGTCTTCGCGGTTTAATGTCTGTTCAACTTCCCCAAAGTCGTAGATACGTTCGTTTATAGGGCGATAACCTGCGTCCTTACGGGGTATATTTATAAATGCTTTTGGATTTCCCATGATGTTTTTAGTCTTATCTTTGAAGTTTATCCAAAGTTTTTAAACTTTGGATAAACTAAATAATTAATATTAATAATCGCGTTCTACTTGAGCAATTTTTTTGTTGATAGCTTCCATCTTTTCTTCTTGTAATACTTTTTTGTATTCAATAGGAACGATTTTTTTGAATTTGTCAACATAACTACTCCAGTTATCCAAAATGTGCTTAGCACGTTGGCTACCTGTATATTTGTAGTGATTAGAAATCAAACCTTGTACTTCTTTACTGTCCATGCTGTCTTCGATAAGCGACAGTTCAACCATTTCCATGTTACAGAAGAAGTCAAAATTACCAATCTCATCAAGCACGTAAGCTACACCACCACTCATACCGGCAGCAAAGTTACGTCCTGTTTGTCCAAGCACAACGGTACGTCCACCGGTCATGTACTCACAACAGTGATCGCCGGCACCTTCTACAACTGCAATTGCACCTGAATTACGAACGCAGAAACGTTCACCAACTACACCATTTACATATAATTCGCCCGAAGTAGCACCGTATAGCAAAGTATTTCCTGCAATGATATTATCTTCCGGTTTAAACGTACTTTCTTGTGGCGCTACAATAACAATTTTACCACCCGAAAGACCTTTACCTACGTAATCATTCGCTTCTCCGGTAAGGTGGAAATAAACACCTTTACCAAGGAATGCTCCGAAACTTTGACCTGCTGATCCTTCAAAGTAAGCTTTGATAGTATCGGTAGGTAAGCCGGTTTGTCCGTAACGTTTTGCAATTTCGCCCGAAAGCATTGCACCTACAGTACGGTCGGTGTTTTTAATTCTCGATTTAATTTGTACCGGCATGCAAAGATCCAATGCAGGAAGCGATTTTTTAATCAACTCACGATCTAATACTGCTTCCAATTTGTGATCTTGCTCAGAAATATGACGAATAGCCAAATTTTCGATGTTCTTTGGAGCAAACATTATTTTAGAAAGATCCACTTTTTTGATTTTTGGATTTCCTTCAATTACTTTGCGTTCCAGTAATTCTGCATGACCAATAATATCATCTAGTTTACGATAACCCATTTCAGCTAAGTGCTCACGAACATCTTGTGCTATAAAATTAAAGAAGTTTACAAGGTATTCATGTTTCCCTGTGAAATGCTTACGCAATACTTCATCTTGTGTAGCAACACCTACCGGACAAGTATTTAAGTGACATTTACGCATCATTACACAACCAAGAATCAGCAATGCACTTGTTGCAAAACCATATTCCTCAGCACCCAGCAAAGAAGCGATAATAATGTCGCGACCTGTTTTCAACTGACCATCAGTTTGCAAACGAACCTGACCACGCAAGTTGTTCATCACCAAAGTTTGTTGGGTTTCAGCTAAACCAATTTCAACAGGTAAACCTGCGTGCTTGATAGAGCTTGAAGGACTTGCACCTGTACCACCTTCGGCACCACTGATCAGAATCAGGTCAGCTTTTGCTTTCGCCACACCGGCTGCAATCGTTCCAACTCCGGTTTCTGAAACCAGTTTTACACTAATGGTAGCTGTTGGGTTGATATTTTTCAAATCGTAGATAAGTTGAGCCAAATCTTCGATAGAATAGATATCATGGTGGGGTGGAGGTGAAATCAATGAAATTCCCGGTATAGAGTGACGGGTTTTAGCAATGATTTTATCTACTTTATGACCAGGTAATTGTCCACCTTCGCCGGGTTTTGCACCCTGAGCCATTTTAATTTGAATTTCATCGGCATTTACCAGGTATTCTGATGTTACACCAAAACGTCCGGAAGCAACCTGTTTAATGGCACTACGAGTACTTAAACCGTCTTCACGCAACTTGTAACGTTCAGGATCTTCACCACCTTCACCGGTATTACTTCGTCCACCAATAATGTTCATGGCAATTGCCATAGCTTCGTGAGCTTCACGGCTGATAGAACCGTAAGACATTGCACCGGTAACAAAACGTTTCATGATGCTTTCAACAGGTTCAACTTCATTGATGTCGATAGGATTGCGTTTGTAATCCATCAAATCACGAATAAAAATTGGTGCCGGTTTTTCGTCAACAGCTTTTACATATTCTTTGAACTTAGCGTAGTCATTGGTTTTTGTTGCAATTTGCAAACGTGCAATGGTTTCAGGGTTCCATGCATGTTTTTCGCCGTTATTGCGATATGCATATTGACCTAAGTTCTCCAACGAAGTAGGATCACTTCCTTCAGCAGGGAAAAACGCTTCGTTATGTGGTTTCAATACTTCATTTGCAACATCTTCGATATCGATACCTTCGATAGCCGAAGAAATACCTTTAAAGTATTTGTTCAGGAATGGGGAAGAAATACCTACAGCCTCGAAAATATGTGCTCCACGGTAACTACGCAAAGTAGAGTTACCCATTTTGGACAATACTTTCATCAAACCTTTGTTTACAGCTTTGATATAATGCTTTTTAGCAGTTTCCATATCCATAGAAATTTCACCTGCTTTGATTTTGTCGTTGATAACTGCAAAAACCATATATGGGTTTATTGCGTTAGCTCCAAATCCGAACAACAATGCGAAATGCATTACTTCGCGTGGTTCAGCCGATTCAACAACGATGTCGATTTGCATTCTCTTGCGTTTTTGAACCAAATACAAGTGAACAGCAGAAACAGCAAGCAACGAAGGGATGGGTGCGTGGGTGGCGTCAACACCACGGTCACTCAATACGATATAATTCTTTCCATCATCAACAGCTTTCTCCACTGATAAGCAAAGTTCCTGAATGGCTTTTTCAAGACCGGCAGCTCCCGTTTTAGGATCGAAAAGCATTGGTAAAGAAATAGTATAAAATCCTTTATATTGTAAGTTGCTCAATATATCGAACTGAGAGTTTGTAAGAACAGGACTTTTTAGTTTCACCATTTTACAAATTTCGGGAGCAGCTTGTAATAAATTTTGATGTACAGAACCAATGTATCCGGTTAATGACATTACCAACTCTTCACGAATCGGGTCAATTGGTGGATTGGTTACCTGCGCAAATTGCTGACGGAAATAGTTGAACAAACGCTGAGGTTTATCAGAGAATACAGATAAAGCCACATCATTACCCATCGACGAAGTTGGTTCATAACCATCATTTGCCATTGGGAGAATCAATCTTTCCAAGTCTTCTTTTGAGTAAGCATAAGCGTGAAGCAATGTTTGGTAATTATCCAAATCATTTCTTACACTTCTACCCGAAGAGATATTATCAAGATTGATACAGTTTCTGTCTAACCATTCGCGGTATGGGAATGCTTTTGCAAGACCTTCTTTTAATTCGTTATCGTAGAAAATCTGACCTAACTCAGTATCCACCATCAACATTTTACCCGGTTTCAAACGACCCTTGGCTTTAATGCGTGCAGGCTCAAATTCTACAGTACCTGTTTCGGAAGCAATAATCATTACATCATCGTGTGTAACAAGGTAACGGGCAGGACGAAGACCATTACGATCCAACAAACCACCGGCATAGCGTCCATCACTGAAAAGTAAACATGCAGGACCATCCCATGGTTCCATGAATGTACTGTGATATTCGTAGAATGCTCTTAAATTGTCTGAGATAGGATTCTTTTGATTCCAACTTTCAGGAACCAACATGGCCATTGCATGTGGTAAGCTTTTGCCGGACATAACTAAGAATTCCAATACATTATCAAGTGAAGCACTATCACTCATGCCCGGTTGAACGATAGGGTATAAGTCATTCAAGTTACCCAGTTGATCAGATTTCAAAACACTTTCGCGCGACTCCATCCATTGACGGTTACCACGTATCGTGTTGATTTCACCATTATGACCCATCATGCGGAATGGTTGAGCCAAATCCCAGGTAGGGAAGGTGTTGGTACTAAAACGAGAGTGTACCAACGCGATACCTGACGTAAAATTCTTGTCTGATAAGTCGGGGAAGTACTCACGCAATTGCAAAGAAGTTAGCATACCTTTGTAAATCATCTGTTTTGTAGACAAACTTACAATGTAAAAACTACGTTCTTTTGATATATTTGATTTTGAAATGGAATTTTCGATTTTTTTGCGAACCATGTATAATTTACGCTCCAACTCTTCCTGAGAAGTGGATCCGGTAACGAAAATTTGTTTTGTTTGTGGTTCATTCGAAGCGGAAATTGCTCCAAGAATATCGCTATTGACAGGTACGTCTCTGATAGCAAGTAATGTAAGGCCTTCTTTCTCGAGGTTTTCTCTGATAACGTTCAAGCAAAGTTCAGCTTTGTTGTTGTCTTTAGGCAAGAAAACAAGACCAGTTCCATATTTACCTTTTGCAGGTACAGGAATGCCTTGTAATAATATAAATTCGTGAGGTATTTGCAATAAAATACCGGCACCATCACCGGTTTTGTTGTCAGCACTTTCAGCTCCACGGTGTACCATGTTTTCAAGTACCTGAAGCCCGTTTTCTACAATCTCATGTGATTTCTCTCCATGTAGATTCAACACTAATCCTACACCGCAGGCATCGTGTTCGTTCTGAGGCGAATATAGCGATTTCTGCTCATATTCGTCAGTGTGTTGTGAGTTTAAATAGTTAGTTGTCATAGCTTTACTTTGTTATACGCTTAAAAACTGATGCTTTTAGCCAATCTGCTGTGTTAATTTGTTTTATTGTTTTTTGCAAAATAGTGGAAAACCCATTCAGAGTTTCCCACTATCTTTATTTTTGAAAGATGTCGTTAACCTTCAATTATCGGATAAATAACAATTCTCTGTATTTAGGCAATGTCCACATTTCGTCATCTACAACTAATTCAAGTTTGTCGATATTGTAACGGATTACATCGAAATATGGTAAAACAACATCGTGATATGCAGTTGCTTTTTTGTCTTCGTGTTCAATGATATTTGCTGCTTTACGTGCCTCAACCATTGCTTCAACATTGTCTTTGATAACAGAAATGCGTTCTGCAATTTCTTCGATCAATGCCATGTCTTGTGAAGCTATTTTATCAGCTTTGTCAGCACTAAATACTGCTTTTGTTTTGTATACGTTGTCCAAAAGAAGTGCTTGGTAACGAGTTGCTACAGGAATAATATGGTTGATAGCCAAATCACCTAAAACACGGGCTTCGATTTGGATTTTCTTAGTATATGTTTCCCATTTCACTTCGTTACGTGCATGCAATTCTTTTTCGTTAAGAACGCCCATTTTTTCAAATAGCTCTACGCTGCTTTTGCTGGTGTAAGCTTCAATGATTTTTGGAACGCTTGTCTCACAATCCAGTCCACGTTTTGCTGCTTCAACTTTCCACTCATCGCTATAGCCGTTACCGTCGAAACGAATTGCTTTACATTCTTTAATGTATGATTTGATAACATCGAAGATTGCTTTTTCTTTGGTTGAACCACCAGCGATTTTAGCGTCAACTTCAGCTTTGAATTCAAATAATTGAGCTGCCATTGCAGTGTTCAAAGCAGCCATAGCCGAAGAACAGTTTGCCGAAGAACCAACTGCACGGAACTCGAAACGGTTTCCGGTGAATGCAAATGGAGAAGTACGGTTACGATCTGTATTATCAAGGAATACTTCAGGAATACTTGGTATACCTAAGTGAAGTTGTTTTTTGTCATCAATGATAATGGCTTCTTCGCTTGTGCTGTTTTCTAATTTATCTAGAATAGCAGTCAATTGAGTTCCAAGGAATGCTGATACAATTGCAGGAGGAGCTTCGTTAGCACCTAAACGGTGAGCATTTTGAGCTGTCATAATCGACGCTTTCAAAAGACCGTTGTGTTTGTGAACTGCCATCAATGTATTTACAAGGAAAGTTACAAATTGTAAGTTTTCTTTAGCTGTTTTTCCCGGAGCGTGTAGAACAACACCTGTATCGGTACCTAGTGACCAGTTATTATGTTTACCAGAACCGTTAATGCCTGCAAATGGTTTTTCGTGTAACAATAAACGGAATCCGTGACGACGGGCAACACGTTTCATGATAGACATCATCAACAAGTTTTGGTCTACTGCCAAATTACATTCACCATAAATAGGAGCAAGCTCAAATTGGTTAGGAGCAACCTCGTTGTGACGGGTTTTTGCAGGAATACCATATTTGTATGCTTCAAATTCAATATCTTTCATATAAGAAGCAACACGTGTTGGAACTGATCCAAAATAGTGATCGTCCAATTGTTGGTTTTTAGCTGAATCATGTCCCATCAATGTGCGACCTGTTAATACTAAGTCAGGACGAGTTGCGTACAAACCTTCATCAACCAGGAAGTATTCTTGTTCCCAACCTAAGTAAGCAACAACTTTCTTTACGTTAGGGTCAAACATTTGACATACAGCTGTTGCTGCTTTATCAACTGCTGCCAATGCTTTCAACAATGGAGCTTTTAAGTCAAGAGACTCACCTGTATATGAAATAAAGATTGTAGGAATAACCAAAGCATCATCTACAACAAAAGCAGGTGAAGATGGATCCCAGGCAGTGTAACCACGAGCTTCGAAAGTGCTACGGATACCACCGTTAGGGAAAGAAGAAGCATCCGGTTCTTGTTGAGCAAGAAGTTTTCCTGAAAAGTCTTCGATAATAGCTTCGCCCGGAGCACCGGCATAGTCAATAAATGAATCATGCTTCTCAGCAGTACCATCGGTTAATGGTTGAAACCAGTGTGTATAGTGAGTTGCTCCTAATTCTGTAGCCCAAAGTTTCATACCTGCTGCAACTTGGTTTGCAAGTGCGATATCAAGCGTTGCACCTTTTTGAATTACATTGTTCAATGCTTTCAATGTATCTTTTGAAAGATATTTTACCATGGCGGCTTTGTTGAAAACATATTTTCCGTAATAATCGGAAGCAAACTTTGAAGGGGCAATAACTTCAACGGCTTTTTTCTTAAAAGCTTCTTCTACTGCGTTAAATCTCAATGATGACATAATTATATTTTTTGAGGGTTATTTTTTTGTTCTTACTTTTAAATTATGGGATTGTTCTTTCGTAATGATATTAAATCAGTGCAAAAATAATTAAAATGATAGTTTTTACACTATAATATGCTCAATTTCTGAAAAAAAAGATTTGTTAGTTTTGATTTGAAAATATATGATTGATATTTGTATTGATTTATAACTTTAAAGCATGTTTTTGTAATAAATAGGTATAATCTCGTTTTGAGTGTATTTCTGTATAAAAAGGATTGAATATGCAGCAAAGATACAAAATAATTGAATATAATTGATTATTTAGAACTAATGAGTGAATAAATATTCTAAAAAACTTCTATTTTTCTAAAATAGAATCGAATTTTGTTTGTAGACAGACCATTTCTCACGAGATGATCTGTCCGAAACAATAAAACTAAAAAACACACGATTCGTTGTAGACAATTTCACCGTGTATGGGTGTTTGATTAATCAAAATTATTGTAAGCTGTTTCGCCGTGTTGAGTTTCATCAAGACCAATAGCTTCATGTTTGTCCGAAGCACGTAGTCCGACCAATTTGTCGACAAGTTTAAACAGTATGAATGTTCCAACGCCTGAGAATATTATTGTTACACCTACGGCCAGGAATTGTATCCATAATTGGTGGAAGTTTCCGTAAATAGCTCCACTGTACGATGATTGAATAAGAGGTGAAGCCAATACTCCTGTTAAAAGTGCGCCTAAAATACCACCAACACCGTGAACACCAAATGCATCGAGCGAATCGTCGTATCCTAATTTTGGTTTTACGTAAGCTACCATGCAAAAACATACCAACGATACCAATACTCCAATAGCCAATGCTCCGGGAACTCCAACAAATCCTGCTGCAGGGGTAATAGCAACCAAACCACCTACTGCACCGGTACTGATACCTACAATGGTTGGACGTTTGTCGATAATCCAATCCAAAAGAGCCCATGTTAATGCGGCAGCGGCAGCAGCAATATGTGTAACCATTAATGCATTAGCAGCTAATCCATCGGCAGCCAATCCACTACCTGCATTGAATCCAAACCAACCAAACCATAGCAAACCAGCACCAATAACCACGTAGGTAATGTTGTGAGCCGGTATGGCATGACCTTTATAGTCGCGACGTTTTCCAAGCATGATGGCTGTAACAATGGCAGCTACACCGGCATTGATGTGTACTACGGTACCTCCGGCAAAATCCAATGCTCCTAGTTTAAACAACCAACCATCTCCAGCCCAAACCCAGTGTGCTACAGGATTGTAGATAAATAAAGACCAAAGGACAGAGAAAATCAAGAAGCCTTTAAAATTGATACGTTCGGCAAATGCTCCAATAATTAAAGCAGGAGTAATAACCGCAAACATACATTGAAACATAATAAATATAATGTGTGGTATCGTTCCTACAGCAGCACCATCAAGTCCTACTTGTGAGTGCGAAATAAAATAGGGGCTTAAATCGCTAATGCCGATGTTGTTTAAAAATGCCCAATCAAATCCACCAATATACGGTTTAAGTGCTTCTATAGAGTTGGATCCAAATGCATTGCTATAACCAATTACCACCCATTCTACACTGATAACTGCTACCAGGATAAATACCTGCATAAAAACGTTCAGTACGTTCTTGCGACGAACCAAACCACCATAAAATAAGGCCAGTCCGGGAATAGACATAAGTAACACAAATGCTGTGGCAACAATCATCCATGCCGTGTCTCCGGCATCTACAGTGGGGGCACCAGGCGCAGCCGTTTGAGCCGATAGTGCAGAAACTGATAAGGCTAAAAGAGCCATTACTGATAAAATATTTTTCTTCATAATTTTTTTCTTCTTAATGCTTAAACTATTGTATTGTCTCTCTTTTCTCTTATTCTTTATTAAACAATGCGTCCGGGCCCGATTCGCGGTTACGAATACGGAATGTATCTTCAATATCGTAAACAAATATTTTTCCATCTCCGGTTTCGCCGGTCCATGCCGAGTCCAGAATGGCATTTACTGTTTTTTCGAGATTAATATCGCGTACTACGATGGATAACATTCTGCGGTGAATGTAGCTCGATTGAAATACCTGACCTCTTACAATTTGTTCTTCTGTCGATTTACCAAGGCCGGTAATATCCCAATAAGAGAACCATTCGATGCCTTGATCATAAAGTGCTTCTTTTACATCTTCAAATTTTGATTTGCGGATAATTGCTTCAATTTTTTTCATAAATCGTGTTTTATTTGTTTTTATTTATTGTTACTTCTTACATAGATGTATGAAATATTTGTCATTTTACTTGTATAAATGTCTAATTTGTATCAAAAAGTAGTATATTTGAATAATTTGATTGCAAAAGTATATCTTTGTTTTGGATTTCGCAAGCAAAATGACAACAAAACAGTATGAAAAGCAACAAAAAGGTATCATTTAACTCAAAGTAGCGACATTTAGGTTGGTTTTTATTGCTGATTCTATTGTAAATGCTCGTTTTTAGTGAAAACTACATTTTGGTATCTAGATCTATATTCAACAAAAAAAGCACAGCCAACTATTTTATTACAAATAGCTGGCTGTGCTTTATACTGATTCAATTCGAATCAACTTGTTTTTTTTGCTGATAAAAATCTATATAAAAATCAATTGAACCAGGATATAGACTGGCAATAGTACAATCAGCGAAAATTTCCACATATAAGCAAAAAAACCGGGCATTTTTATGCCACTTTCTTCGGCAATAGATTTTACCATAAAATTAGGACCATTACCAATATAAGTCATTGATCCAAAAAATACTGCTCCTACACAAATGGCTTTTAATATTATTTCAGGAACTCCGGCTATCATTGTTGAGCCTGAAAATGCTGCCGGTAATCCTCCGGACACTAAACCGCGTGCTAAATCATAAAAAGCAACTGCGGTAGGAGTGTTGTCCAGAAATGAACTTAGCGTGCCCGAAGCATATAAAAACTGCCAGGGTTCGGTTACTCCAAAACTTGCAGCATTTTTTGCCAACCAAAGTAATGTAGGAGCCATGGTTACAAAAATACCCAAAAACAAATAAGCAACTTCGATGATAGGTTCCCATGTAAATTTATTACTATTGCGAACTTCTTTTTTTGTATAATACAATGACATAGCTGTGAGAACTAAGAGCACGATTTCCCGAAGATACTTTAGCCAGATAGCTGCATGTTCTTCGCCCATCTGAGGAATGTTCCCTTTATTGATAAAAGCAACCGAAATAACCACACCTATCAGAAACAAGAAGTTAATATTGCCGGATACCCGAATTGGCTCCACCCGAATGTAATCTTCGGCTATATTTACCCAATCTTCTTTTTTGTAATAATACCGATCCACAAAATAATAGATCAACAGCAATAAGGCTCCTGCAAAAATCCATTGTGGAAACAAATTGAGAAACCATGTGAATTCAGCTCCACGGAGATAAAGCATAAATAGGGGAGGATCGCCGAGTGGGGTTAAAAGTCCGCCACAGTTGGCCACCGTGGCAATAAAAAACAATATAGTGTGCGTAGTATATTTACGCTCCTGATTGGTAGTGATAACCGGACGGATAAGCAGCATGGCAGCTCCGGTGGTACCCATAACAGATGCCAATACGTAACCTATGCCCAAAAATAGCGTATTGTTAATCGGACTGGCCTTAATATCTCCTGACAAATGAATGCCTCCGGTAATGACAAATAGAGACCCGAGCAAGATCATAAACGGAACGTAGTCATACGCTACGGTGTCAATCAGACTTTCGGAAAGACCATTCACCAGCATATAAATGGTTACCGGAATACTTAGAAATAGAGAAACAAGCAGTTTGTTTTTGTTTTCGCCCCACCACTTTTCGGCAATAAGCGGTCCGACGGCAATAGCCAGAAGCATTACTACAAATGGAATAGAGCACCATAAAGGAATCATTGCAATATCTTTCATTCTTATCTTGTTTAATTTAACCCACTAGGAGCTTTGTTTTTTTATTTTGAACCCGCCAAAGTTACATATAATTTGTCAAATATGGGTCTGGGCAGTTAATATATGTATTATTGTTCGAAAAAAATGCGAATCAAATGTTGTGGTTAGCATGCAGATAAAGTACTAAAGAGTCTATAAATAAACAGGCCATTTCTCACGAAATAGCCTGCTTGAAACAATAAAACTAAAAAACACACGATTAGTTGTAAGCAGTTTCACCGTGTTTGGGGAATTCGTTTAAACTTTATATATCAGGTCTCTATTGTTTGAACCTAACGTTGCTTTTATACCTCTTATTTAAACGTTTTTATTTTTTTTACTTTGAGTACTGCATGTGAAATATAAAACCGGAAGTACCTCATTTCGGGTACTTCCAGTAATAATATGTATATTAATTATTGTATGCTTTTTCTCCGTGTTCGTAATAGTCAAGACCATTTTCTTCTTCTTTCTTAGTTACGCGAATACCTAACGTGTATTTTAGTCCGTAGAATAACACAAGACCACAAGCTATCGACCATGCTGCTACAGCGCCTATTCCGATAAGTTGAGTTACAATTAAATCAGTTCCTCCACCGTAAAAAAGTCCGGTAATGCCGTTTTCTTTTGCAAAGAACCCTACTGCTAATGTTCCAAATACGCCGTTGATACCATGTACTGAGATAGCTCCAACAGGATCATCAATTTTGGCTACATTGTCAAAGAATTCTACAGAAAGTACAACTAGTATCCCTGCTATAAGTCCAATAAGTACTGCGCCACCTGGTGTTACCGTATCACAACCTGCAGTAATAGCTACCAATCCGGCCAATACGCCGTTTAATGTCATACTCAAACCCGGCTTGCCATATTTCCACCATGTGAAAGCTAATGTTGCGCAACCTCCCGCTGCAGCTGCAGCATTTGTTGTTACGAAAATTCTAGCCACTAATTCTGGGTTCGAAAGACTTAATGTTGAGCCTGGATTAAATCCAAACCAACCCAACCAAAGTAAAAACACACCTAATGTGCCAATCAATAAGTTGTGACCAGGAATAGCATTTGCTTTTCCATTCTTGTATTTCCCGATACGTGGTCCTAATACTGCTGCACCTACTAATGATAACCAGCCACCTACAGAGTGAACTACTGTCGATCCGGCAAAATCATGGAATCCTAGTTGAGATAACCATCCACCACCCCAGACCCAGTGACCTGATACAGGATAAATAATTACAGAGATAAATGCGCTATAAATAAGATATGAGCTAAATTTTGTACGTTCAGCCATCGCTCCCGAAACAATTGTTGCTGCCGTAGCCGCAAATACTAATTGGAAGAAGAAAAATGCTAAGTTTGGAATACCTGCCGGAGCATGGTTTACTTCTGAAAGTGGTTCAAAGGCTCCAAAAAATCCGGTTCCTGCTCCAAACATAATACCATATCCAATTAACCAAAAAGCGATGGTGCCAATACAAAAATCCATCAAGTTCTTGAAAAGAATATTAGTGGTATTTTTTGAACGGGTAAACCCGGCCTCAACTAATGCAAATCCTGCTTGCATAAAAAATACCAACGCACCCGTGATAAGAATCCAAAAGGTGTCTAAGCCTGCTGATAATGCTGCTAAATCCATAATGTATATTTTTTTTATATTATTCTTTAATGTATAGCGATTCCGGTCCTTTTTCGCCGGTACGGATACGAACAGATTCGTCAATTGTGGAAATGAATATTTTACCATCTCCCAGTTCACCAGTCTGTGCTGCTTTTACAATCGCTTCTGTAGCTGCATCTACAAATTGGTCACGACAAACAAAAGAAATTGTTCTGCGTTCGATTAGTCTGGTTTCGTAAACTACTGCTCTATAAACAGCACCTGATTTTTCGTTTCCAACACCTGTTACATCCCAGTAAGTAAAAAAGTCGATTCCTACTTCATGAAGAGCTTCAAGCACCTCATCGAACTGAGATCTTCTGATAATTGCTTCAATTTTTTTCATTATTCCTTTGATTTTATGAATGAATATTGGT
>OBMA010001081.1_pt1 | contig 16560 bp, 15 predicted proteins | sample 1539141 | NCBI WGS metagenome assembly OBMA01 (sample SAMEA3991484, study PRJEB22521) | metagenome | biome: anthropogenic terrestrial biome; feature: sewage plant; material: raw primary sludge | place: Sweden | collected 2012-09-26 | reverse complement strand
TATTAGACACGGATTCCGTTGGGGGAGGTGCTTGGCGGAGCCATCAGGACTATCAACATTTCGAGAAGTAACAGACTAATTCATTTTACAAAAAAGAAGTTTTTCCTTGAAATCCTTCACGTTACCTGTAATATACTTGTATACAGGATGATAAGCGTGTAGGAAGCCTTTTTTTCTTCACACTTCATTCACAGGAACTTTGTTGATTATAATTAATACTTACAAATAAAATATTGTATTCTGTGAAGGAATAGTGAAGGAAAAGAGGCTTCCTTCACGCTGAAGTTACTTAATATCAACGCATTAAGTGTAAACGTGAAGGATTTTCGAGCGAAACTCTCTCTAATAATAAAAAATCGACGAATTTACTCTTTATTTTCAAAAGCTATGCTCCGACTATGCTAAAACTATGAGTTCACATCACTAAAGCTATGCCTTTATACTTCTGGAACAATGCTTTGATAGTGTAAAAGCTATGCTTTAACTGCGTAGGTACAGGCTATTTTGAATAATATAAAGGAGGGGACTGACTTTATCCGTTGAAGGTGGTTCTTCATACAGTTGCTTTGTGGGCAAAAGTATCAAAAGATCAGAAAGCCAACAACGGAGAGATCCTCGAATGCTTACGGTTATCAGCATTATGGCTGATTTCCCGATCTTTCGTTATCTGCGTGATAAAATTACTACTAAATAGAAAAGAGAATATTAATATGTCCATCTATCTTTAAATTTGACAAGGTTGATGTACCCAATTTATCTCAAGAATTTTGACGAATATTGCATATAAGTTGTGCATAAGTTGATTATATATTAAAAGATTTGAGACCTCTAATATACTAAAAAATCAATGACATGCGCAACTTTTTAGGTGACTTTTTATTATGTTTCTAATTATGCCAACGGGTATATGTTATATATGACTTTCATATATTGGATATATAAAATATATACAGAAAGCGATAGTATGATGAATGTATTTTATATTACATGTTGCAATAACCGCAAAATTATTTTATCACTAATAATTTGTCTTCATTATTATTTTAAAAACTTATTTATAAGACTATTATATGTGGCTATATTGGATCATCTCAAAGGTTAAAGCGATAATTTCTTGTATGGTTTATATTTCTTGTTCTTTATTTTTTTTACCATGAATGAGCTTTTTCCAAAGATATTGTGTAACTTTGCAGCAATGTGATACAGAAAGCATTTATATGAAAAAAATTATAGTAAAAGAGAAAGACCTTATGGCAGCTGCCAAAGAAGGTATGGATGCATTTATAGACATATTTGCAGATGCCATTAATGAAGCTATTGGAGGTCAATTGACAGCTAACAACATGAGTGAGCTGAATTCTGATCAAATTACCCTTCTTGCATATATAGATCTACGCAATGAAGTTATGGATGGAGGATTTGTACAGCTTATACATAATGGTTATGGAGCCTTTATTTTTATTAATCCTTTTGCTAAGATGCTTAAAACGTGGGGCCTTAGAGAATTGTCTAAACTTGTTTTTGATGCAAGCCATCTTTATAAGAAATATCACGAAAGTATTGAAAAAGATTGTACAGATGAAGAATTTATGGCAATGTTTGAACAATTCCCCGAATTTGATGATGTTGATGATGAATTTGTCGAAAATGAAGAGCTGTGGACAGAAAATATAGCTAGATATATTGATGAAAATGTTGATAAGTTTGCTGAGATAGAAAAAGAAAATGAATAAGAATGAACAATTAAATAAAAAAAGTCCTGTAAATATAAGAAACAAGAAAGCTTCTTTTGAATATTTTTTTGTTGATACATTTACTGCGGGTATAGTACTTACGGGTACCGAGATTAAATCAATCCGTATGGGTAAGGCTTCTTTGGTAGACTCTTTCTGTTATATTAATAATGGAGAATTATGGGTTAAGGGTATGAATATCAGCCCATATTTTTATGGTTCTTACAACAATCATGAAAGCAAAAGAGATAGAAAATTATTAATGACAAAGAAAGAACTTTTAAAACTTGAGGCAGCTACAAAGCAGACAGGATTTACAATTGTGCCGACGTTAGTTTTTATAAACGAAAAAGGTCTCGCAAAGATAAATATAGCTTTAGCTAAAGGAAAGAAAGAATTTGATAAAAGACAGACGCTTAAAGAAAAAGAAGATAGACGGGAAATAGATAGAGCTATTAAGAGATTCTAAAAATATAAATTGGTATTAGTATGACACTTAAGGATGTAGCTAAAAAACGTATTCTGGTTTTAGATGGTGCGATGGGTACTATGATACAATCATACAATCTCACGGAAGAAGATTTCAGAGGAGTCTATTTTAATGATAAAGTAGGACAAATGAAGGGAAATAATGATATGCTTAATATCACACGTCCGGACGTTATTGCTGATATCCATCGTAAATATCTTGCAGTTGGAGCTGATATAATCACAACAAATACTTTTAGCAGTCAATGCGTTTCTGAAGCTGATTATCATCTTGAAGATTACTGTCGTGAGATGGCTTTAGAAGGCGCCCGTATAGCGCGAAGAGTGGCTGATGAGTTTTCAAGTGTAGATAAACCGAGGTTTGTAGCTGGTTCTGTTGGACCCACTAATAAGACATGCTCAATGAGCCCTGATGTGAGTAATCCTGCTGCACGTGAAATAACATATGATTTATTATTAAAGGCGTATTACGAGCAAATAGATGCGCTCATTGAAGGTGGCGTAGACGTAATCCTTATTGAAACAATTTTTGATACGCTTAATGCCAAAGTAGCATTAGACGCAACTGAAAGAGTTATGTGCGACAGAAACATTTTGTTACCAGTGATGTTATCAGTTACTGTCAGTGATTTAGCTGGTAGAACTTTAAGTGGACAGACATTAGAAGCTTTTTTGGCAAGTGTTAGCAGTTATAATATATTTTCAGTTGGTCTTAATTGTTCATTTGGTGCAAGACAAATGAAAGTTTTTCTTGAACAACTAGCAAACAAAGCTCCATATTTTATATCAGCATACCCAAATGCAGGTTTGCCTAACAGCATGGGATTATACGATGAGACCCCTAAATCTATGGCTCCTCAAATAGCAGAGTTTATAGACGAAGGTCTAGTCAATATTATTGGAGGATGTTGTGGTACAACTGAAGAATATATAGCTGAGTATATTCCTTTAGTTGAAGGCAAAAAACCGCATGAACCAAATAAAAAACCTGAAACGATGTGGCTTAGTGGCCTAGAACTTCTTGACGTGACACCTGAAGTCCATTTTGTAAATGTAGGTGAACGCTGTAATGTAGCTGGTTCTCGAAATTTTTTACGACTTATAAAAGAAAAAAAATATGAAGAAGCTGTCTCAATAGCACGAAAGCAAGTCGCTGATGGAGCACTGGTCATAGATATAAATATGGATGATGCATTACTAGATGCAAAGGCTGAGATGGTTAACTTCTTGAATATGATAGCAGCTGAACCGGATATAGCTAAGGTTCCTATAATGATAGATTCTTCAAAATGGGATGTAATTGTTTCAGGACTTAAATGTTGTCAAGGCAAATGTATCGTAAATAGTATATCATTAAAAGAGGGGAAGGATGCGTTTGTTAGTCATGCTAAAGATGCAAAAAGGTATGGAGCGGCTGTAGTAGTTATGTGTTTCGATGAAGAAGGGCAGGCTACAACTTACAAACGCCGTATTGATATAGCCAAACGGGCTTATGATATATTAGTTTCTGAAGTTGGATTTGATCCTATTGATATAATATTTGATCCTAATATTCTAGCCATTGCTACAGGGATGGAAGAACATAATAATTATGCTTTAGATTTTATTCGTTCAGTTGGTTGGATAAAGAAAAATCTTAAAGGTGCACATGTCAGTGGTGGTATAAGTAATCTGTCGTTCTCGTTTAGAGGGAACAATTATATACGTGAAGCCATGCATGCTGTTTTCCTATATCATGCTATTCAGCAAGGGATGGATTTTGGCATTGTAAACCCAGCAACTAAAGTGATGTACGGTGATATACCTCAAGAACAACTTGAAGTAATTGAGGATGTTCTTTTAAATAGAAAAGATGGCGCCCAGGACTGTCTTATTAACTTAGCGGATAAAATAAAAGAGGAACAAAATTTAGTAAATAATGGCAGGGATACAACAACTGCAAGTCCTGCAAAAATTGATTCATGGCGAAATGATTCATTGCCAGAACGTTTGGAATATTCACTTATGAAAGGTATAGGAGAATATATTGATGTTGATATCCATGAAGCACTAAAGACTTATAATCATGCGGTTCAGATAATAGAAGGACCATTAATGAGCGGAATGAATAAAGTCGGTGAACTTTTTGGATCAGGAAAAATGTTCTTACCACAAGTAGTTAAAACTGCTCGTACTATGAAACAAGCCGTAGCAATATTACAGCCATATATTGAAGCTGAAAAAAAAGATGGTGCGACTAAATCAGGCAAAGTCTTATTGGCTACAGTAAAAGGAGATGTGCATGATATTGGTAAAAATATAGTTGGAGTAGTGATGGCTTGTAATAATTATGAGATAATAGACATGGGAGTTATGGTTCCAGCTGAGCAAATCGTTAGGAAAGCAATTGAAGAACATGTAGACATAATTGGATTAAGTGGTCTTATAACACCTAGCCTTGAAGAGATGGTACATGTTGCCCAAGAAATGCGTAAAGCTAATCTTAACATTCCTATAATGATAGGCGGTGCAACTACTAGTGAATTGCATGTAGCATTAAAGATAGCACCAGTATATAGTGGCCCTGTCGTATGGATGAGAGATGCAAGCCAGAATGCATTAGTTGCCCCAAAACTTATAAATGATAATGAAAGAACAAGAATGAAAGAAAACCTTGATAAGAAATATGAAAATCTTCGTGAAGAATATAGAGAAGAGCAACAGAAAATAATATCTATTGAAGAATCTAGAAAAAACAAATTGAATTTATTTTAATTATGATTATTGGTAGTGAAATTAAAAATATAGTTTTTGATCTTGGTGGTGTTATTATGACTATAGATCAGCAACAGGCTATTAAAAGATTTGCCGAAATAGGACTAACTGAAGTTGAAAAGCATCTTGATCCATATACGCAAAAAGGCATTTTTGGAGATTTGGAAGAAGGCAAAATTAGTGCAGATGAATTCCGTATAAAACTAGGTAATATTATTGGTAAAGAACTTACATTTAAGGAGTGTGAATATGCATGGCGCGGATATTTTAAAGAGCTTCCGCAGAGGAACTTAGATGTTTTAGTTAAATTAAAAGAAAAGGGATATAATTTAATATTGCTTTCTAATACAAATCCTTTTATTATGCATTGGGGATTAAGTGAAAACTTTGATGGAGTAGGGCATTCTTTAAATTATTATTTTGATGCTTTATATCTTAGTTATAAAAATAAAATGATGAAACCAGACGAGAAATTTTTCTATAAGATGCTCATTACAGAAAAAATCCAACCTCATGAGACACTATTTGTTGACGATGGACCACGCAATGTTGCAGTTGCAAGTAAATTAGGAATAAATACCTTCTGCCCTAAGAATGGTATTGATTGGACAGAAGATATATATAATTATTTAACTTAAGAAGGCTTCTGCCTTTTTGAGATCTTCAGGGGTATCTATCCCTATTGTTTCTATCTCAGTAAGGCCTACTTTGATTCGGTATCCATTTTGCAACCATCTTAATTGCTCCAAATTTTCAGCCTTTTCAAGGCTAGATTGCGGAAGGCTAGTTATTTCAGAAAGAACATGCCGCCTATAAGCATATAAACCTATATGCTTAACAAATGGATACGATTCTAACCATTGAGTCTTTTCTTTTCCACGTATAAACGGTATTATACTTCTACTAAAGTACATTGCGTAATTTCTGTTGTCTATTACTATCTTTGGTGAATTGGGATTTTCAATAGCCTCCATGCCCATATCTTGTGTAAATGGTTTACCAAGAGTTGCTATTTGTGTTTCGCTATCATTAAAACATTCACAGACAGTCTTTATTTGTGAAGACTGTATAAAAGGTTCGTCCCCTTGAATATTGATTACTACATCGAAATCTCCGCCTATATTTTTTACGGCTTCCTCAATGCGGTCGGTACCACTTTTATGATGTGCTGAGGTCATAACAACATTTCCTCCAAAAGATTTTACAGCATCATAAATTCTACTATCATCCGTAGCTACATAGACGTCATTCAATACTGATTTAACTTGTTCATAAACTCTCTGTATAACAGGCTTGCCTGCTAATAAGGCTAGTGGTTTTCCTGGAAAACGTGTAGAAGCATATCTAGCTGGTATAATTCCTATAAATTTCATTTCAATATTAATTTATCGACGCAAAGTTACATAAAAGATACAATTAATCAGTTAAAAAATCTAATTAATTTTGTAGTCTTATAGTTTTTTGCTAATTTTGAAAATGAAAAATAACAAGACAATGAATTTAAATCATAAGATACTAGCTATTTTAATTGCATTTTTTCCTATTACTGTGTTTGCACAGAAGATAACTCTGGGTTCTTGTACTACAAAAGATAGTGGAGAATATAAGGGCGAAATGTTAGGAGGCAAACCAAATGGTAAAGGTTCCACCATCTATAAAAACGGTGATACTTTCGAAGGCGAATATGTAAAAGGAAGGCGTCAGGGTTATGGTATATATTCTTTTTCTGATGGTGAAAAGTATGAGGGACAGTGGTTCCAGGATCAACAGCACGGAAGAGGTACATATTATTTCATGAACAATAATAAATATGTAGGACTATGGTTTCGTGATTATCAGCAAGGCCATGGAATTATGTTTTATTATAATGGAGATAAGTACGAGGGCAGTTGGTTCCAAGATCATCGTAACGGCAAAGGACGTTATACATTTGCTAGTGGTGCATACTATGAAGGCGATTGGAAAGATGATAAGAAAAGTGGTAGGGGATTTTATGATTGGGGTGATGGTTCAACATATGATGGAATGTGGTCTAATAACCAACGTTCTGGTAGAGGGACATTTCATTATGCAGATGGAGATGTCTATATAGGTTTATGGAGCAACGATATACAGAATGGTAAAGGAATTTATAAATTCCAAAATGGAGATGTCTATGAAGGAGACTATGTGCAGGGAGAAAGAACTGGTGAAGGGATCTTTAGATATGGGAATGGAGATCGTTATACAGGACATTTCTTGGAAGGAAACAAAGACGGAGAAGGAACATTGGTCTGGAAAAACGGGAACACCTATACTGGCGAATGGAAAGGGGATAAACCTAATGGTCATGGTAAATTGACCATGAAAAACGGAGATGTCTTTGAAGGTGATTTCTTAAATGGCAAAATTGACGGTGAAGGTATAGCTCATTATATAGATGGCTGCAAATTTAAAGGCACGTTCAAGAACGGCAAGAAAAATGGTAACGCTATCGAAGAAGATAAAGATGGAACTCGTTTTGAGGGGTTATATACGAATGATATACGTGATGGTAAGTTCATTGAAAAAGATAGAAATGGAAATATTACGGCTAAAGGAACTTATATTAATGGAAGAAGAAAAATAGATCAATAAAAAATTATATTAAAAACCGCATTTAAAACAAATTATTATGGTAATCGACACATTAGAAAATTTAAGTAAATATGTTTCACTCAATCCAATGTTCGAGAAAGTTGTAGATTTCATAAAGAACAACGAACTAGCGAATATGGAAAATGGTAAATATTCTATAGACGGGGATAAGTTATTTGTCAATATTACAACAGCCAAAGGTAAAGATCCATATGAGGCTGTTTTGGAAACACATATAAAAATGATAGATATTCAAATACCTCTAGATACACCTGAGACATATGGATATACACCTTTAACTAATTTACCTGAATCAGAATATAACTCAGACAAAGATATTGCAAAATACGAAGGACCTGCAGAAAGTTTTGTTACATGTAATCCAGGCATGTTCGCTATATTTTTTCCACAAGACGGTCATGCCCCATGTATATCTACAGTACCTGAAATACATAAAGCTATATTCAAGGTATGTGTTAAATGAAAATATTTTAAACCATTTATTATGGCAGAAAAAAAAGTAAATGTCAATAAGACGAAGTCTTCTAAATCCGTGGAAGTGCAGACTCATATAGGTATCGTTAATAACGATTCTTGGTTAGAGCCATTCGAAGACGCAATACGATGCAGGCACGAATATGCTTGGTGTAAAAGAAGTCAGTTGACAAAAGACGGGGACATATCTTTGTCAGATTTTGCCAGTGGATATAAATATTTTGGTTTACATAAAACTGAGAATGAATGGATTTTTCGTGAGTGGGCTCCAAATGCCACCGAAATTTATCTTGTTGGAGATTTTAACGAATGGAAGGAAAACGACAAGTACAAGTTAAAACGTATAACAGGAACTGGAAATTGGGAAATTAAAATACCTCAAAGCTCCATAAAACATGGTGAATTGTTCAAAATTCATGTATATTGGAATGGCGGTGATGGTGAACGTATACCTGCTTGGGCTCAGAGAGTTGTACAAGATGAAAACACAAAAATATTTTCAGCACAAGTATGGAATCCTGATATCCCGTACGTTTTTAAGAAGGAAAAATTCAAAGCAAATGTGGGGCCACTTCTCATATATGAATGTCATATTGGTATGGCTCAGGATGCAGAAAAAGTAGGAACTTATGTAGAATTTAAAGATAATGTATTGCCGCGTATTATAAAGGACGGATATAACTGTATACAGATTATGGCAATACAAGAACATCCTTATTATGGTTCATTTGGTTACCATGTGAGTAGTTTCTTTGCAGCTTCCAGTCGATTTGGAACTCCAGAAGAACTGAAAGAACTTATAGACACTGCACATCAACACGGTGTGGCTGTTATTATGGACATCGTACATAGTCATGCTGTTAAGAACGAAGTTGAAGGCCTTGGTAATTTTGCCGGTGATCCGAATCAATACTTTTATCCTGGTGGGCGCCACAATCATCCGGCATGGGACAGTCTGTGTTTCGACTATGGCAAAGATGAAGTAGTACATTTCCTATTATCAAATTGCAAGTATTGGCTTGAAGAATTTCATTTTGATGGATTCCGTTTTGACGGAGTTACTTCAATGTTGTATTATAGTCATGGACTAGGTGAAGCTTTTTGCAATTATTCTGATTACTTTAATGGTCGTCAAGATGATAATGCTATTTGTTATCTGACATTAGCCAATAAACTTATTCATGAAGTCAATCATAATGCGATTACCATCGCAGAAGAAGTTAGTGGAATGCCTGGTCTAGCATCAAAATTTGAAGAAGGAGGCTATGGTTTTGACTACAGGATGGCAATGAATATACCTGATTATTGGATAAAGACAATAAAAGAAAAAAAAGATGAAGATTGGAAACCTAGTTCAATATTCTGGGAATTGAACAACCGTAGGGCTGATGAAAAAACAATAAGCTATTGCGAGAGCCATGATCAAGCCCTTGTTGGTGATAAAACTTTAATTTTCAGACTAATTGATGCCGATATGTATTGGCATTTTAAAATTGGAGATGAAAATGATAAGGTGAATCGTGGCATTGCACTCCATAAAATGATAAGGCTAATAACATCATCGACTATTAATGGTGGTTATCTTAATTTCATGGGCAACGAGTTTGGACATCCTGAATGGATTGACTTTCCGCGTGAAGGAAATGGTTGGAGCCATAAATATGCTCGCCGACAATGGAATTTAGTTGATAATAAAGACCTGTGTTACCATTTTCTAGGAGATTTTGACAGAGCCATGATTAAGTTGCTAAGAAGCATAAAAAATATACAGAATACAATAGTAGAAGAAATCTTGAGTAATGATAATGATCAAGTGTTAGCTTATAGAAGAGATGAATTTTTATTCGTTTTTAATTTTAATCCGACACAATCATTTAGTGATTATGGCATTCTTGTTCCAACAGGTTCATATGAAGTTGTTTTGAATACTGATGCAAAAGAATTCGGTGGAAATGGTTTAACAGATGATAAAGTAATACACCTTACAAATTATGATCCTCTATATGTAAAAGACCACAAAGAGTGGCTTAAATTGTATATACCAGCTCGTTCAGCTGTAGTATTAAAGAAAAATTGATAGATGAATTTTATATATCACAAGAAAAAAGATAGTACACGCCCTATGAGGGTATTATGTGCTATAGTATTTATAGTTTTCAGTTTCATATATTTATATGATTTTCAGGATGATCTGTTGTCAGTAGCGCAACATGTATGGAGTAGTGGACAGACACATTATAACAGAACCGTAGGTGCAATAATTATAACTATTGTGCTCCAGATGTTGCAATATGGAATATATTCAATAACTAAATTGCACAGACGATCACATGCTCTATCTTACTTGCCATCATTTCTCTTGTTGATGGTCATTAGTTATATAACTCCTGATATTGATAAACATTCTTCGTTTTTGACATGGTTATGGCTTGCACCAGTTATCTTAGTAATATGGTATGGGGCTGTTTGGGCTGCAAAGCAATTTGAACCTTATGAACCAGAGATGAATGATAAAGGCTATTTGTCAAGATTGATGTGGGTCAACATGATAGAAATTATAATTATGATGTTTGTGGTATGTCTTGTTTGTGGTAGTAATGATACTTTCAGATACCGTATGAAGTTGGAAAATTATATCATTAGTAAAGACTACAATAAAGCAATTAAAGTTGGAATTGGTCAGGCTAAGACAGATTCAAGTCTTACTATGCTACGTATTTATGCATTAGCGCACGAAGGAAGGCTTGGTGACCATTTATTTGAATATCCACTTGTAGGAGGCTCACACGCTATGCTTCCTAATGGAACTTCAGTAAAATGTATGATGTATTCAACTGATAGTTTATATTCTTTTTTTGGTGCCAAGCCAAAGGAAGTTTTGGAGCCAAAAGCTTATTTTGACCTTATGATAAAGAAAGGATATCCAAGTAGACAATTATATGACTACATCATATGTGCAGATCTGATGGACAAAAATTTAGATGCTTTTGTTAAAGACATTAGAAAATATTACAAAATAGGAATTAACATACCTAAGCATTACCGGGAAGCTCTAACCATTTATACTCATCTGCGTGCTAATCCTGTTATTGTATATCACGACAATATAATGGATGCAGATTTCCAGGATCTTCAAGATCTAATTAAAAAGAATCCAGATTTAAGACTTAGAAAAAACGCTATTAAAGATACATATAGTAACACTTATTGGTATTACTATATGTATGGTAGTAAATAAATCAAATATGGCGCTGAAGGAATATGCTGTCTGTTATGCAAGCAGGCAGCTCTTCCTTATAATGCGTTACCATTATAAGAGTTTTATTCTTTCGCATACAGAATGTTTCTATTATATCTTTAACCATTCGTCTGTTTATATTATCTAAACCATGTAGTGGCTCATCAAGAATAAGCAATTCTGGATCTTTGACGAAGGCTCTAGCTAAAAGAACTAGACGCTGTTCTCCACTTGACAATCTCAGAAATGTACGATCTTCTATGCCACTCAGACCGAAAATGTTCATCCACCATTTACAACGCTCATATTCAGATTTATCAGGTTTCATGTATAATCCAACTGAATCTTTTAGTCCGCTAGCTACAATACGTATTGCCGGTAGGTCCTTTTGATATGCGCGATGCATTTCAGGAGATACATAGCCTATATGTTTTTTTATATCCCATACACTTTCACCAGATCCTCTTTGATTTCCAAAAAGCGAAATGTCACAAGCATAACTTTGAGGGTTGTCTGCACATACAAGACTAAGCAAAGTACTTTTCCCTGCTCCGTTCTGGCCACTTAGAGCCCAACGTTCTCCATTCTTCACAGTCCAGTCTAATTCTTGCAGAATAGTTCTTTTGCCATATCTTATCGAAACCTTATTCATTTTTACGACCTCATTGGTATCGTATTCTTTGTTAGTGTATGGTAAATTAATAATTTCTTGTCTTTTTTCGTTGCTTAATACATGTGTAGAAATCTCTTTTCTTGATTCCAGATATACTTTCTTTGTAATTTTAGCAAATACCTTCATATTCTTTACTTCAACAACATGAGTAATAAAATCAGGTATGTCATCAACCTTGGATAATACGAGGATAATTTGCAGTGCCCGCTCATTAGATAAAGTTTTTAGTAAATCTTTTAATTGATCGCGTGTCTGTGGATCTAATCCAATAAAAGGATTATCCATTATGAGCACACGAGGGTCGGATAGAAGTGTTTTTGCTAATTGAAATTTTCTCAATTCTCCACTAGATAATAATATTATGTATTTGTCTAGTAAATTATCCATGTTAAAAAGTTCATACAAGTGTTTTTGAAGTTCACGGCGTTCTAGTGTATCTTCACCAACAAGGTTATATGCTTCTTCTAATTGTCTACCTACAGTAGGTGTATTTTCGTCAATATCATGTTGATTCCATCTTTGTTGAAGATAATAAGCGCCATCGCTTTCACCATAAGAATCACGAAAAGTTATATATTTGATATTTTCAGAAACTAGTTTCTTTTTGCTTGGTGTAAAATCATACATTGGCTCTGTCATTAAAAGAGGATGTGTTCCTATGATTATATCTATAAACATTGATTTTCCACCTCCGTTTGGTCCTACAACAGCAATATGTTCACCTTCAACAGCTTCAAAATCAACAGGTTCAGCCATACGCCATTCAGGCATACGAGTAACACCATTACGTACCTCAATTATTTTTTGCATAGTCTATCTTGATTCTTATTTACAAAATCTTTCCACCCGTTATAATTTTTGTCACTAACAGGTTTGTCTATTTGCATGAAATGGCAGTATGCTGCACCCAAAGCATCGGTAGCATCCATAAAACCTCCCATTTGATCGTCTGGTATATGTAATATTTTTTGCAACATCCCGGCAACTTGCTCTTTCGAAGCCTTGCCTTGACCTGTTATTGCCATTTTGATTTTAAGTGGGGCATATTCATGAATAGGCACACCATGATGTATAGCGGCTGCAATTGCAACTCCTTGAGCTCTTCCTAGTTTCAGCATAGATTGTACATTCTTGCCAAAGAAAGGCGCTTCAATGGCCATCTCATCTGGTAGATATTCGTTGATGATACCTGTGACACGTTCAAAAATATGTCCTAATTTTATATATGCATCACCCATTTTACGTAAGTCAATAATACCCATTGATACCATCTCAGCCTTATTACCTTTTACCTTAATGACACCATAGCCCATAATATTGGTACCAGGATCAATGCCAAGTATAATTTTTTCAGCCTTTTCCATTATCGCAGATATGGATTCGAAAACATTTCCTCACGTAGAGTTGTCTGCTCACCGTGTCCCGTCATAACAGTTGTGTCCCAAGGCATTTTTGCAATTTTCTGATGTAAACTATTATTTAAATCTTCAAATGAACCAAGTTCAAAATCAGTTCTGCCTATACTAAAACGAAACAATGTATCACCAGAAAAAGCCAACTTCTCTTCTTTACAGTAGAAAAATACAGAACCAGGTGTATGCCCTGGCGTAGAAATGATGGTAAACTTATGATTACCAAATTCTATGACATCATTTTCTTTGAAATATAATCCTACAGGTGGAATGAATCGCTTATAGTTTATCTGGCAGAAGTCCATTGCTTGTTTTTTGAGTTTACTCATAAGAAACTCATCTTCAGCGCTTATTTCCGGTTTTAATCCGAAAGTATTATATATTGTGTCGTTACCAAAATTATGGTCAATGTGTGCATGCGTAACAATAAGATGTTTCGGTATTAGATTGTCTCGTGTTATATAGTTTACAATCGCATTGCGCTCTTCTTCATATAAAGCGCCACAATCTACAATGACACATTCATTGGTTTCATCATTAACTACGTAACAATTCTCACCAAACATGTTACAGACAAACTTTTGTATATTAATCATACTGGCAAATATATTAAATATTTATCTTCAAACCATTTTTCATCAAAATAACTTATAATCTCCGTTTTCTCGGCAATTTTTTTATACTTATTGATTTCATTTTCCAAATTACCACCCTTTAAGCAAACTAATCCATTTGGAATAGCATTGTGCTGTTCTTTTGAAACATTTTTTCTGACAATCTTAAGTAAATTAGGAAGAGGCATAACTGCCCTGCTTACGATGAAATCGTATTTTCCTTTTTCGTCTTCTCCACGAAGATGTTCAACATTGACATTCTTTAGCCCGATGGATTGAGCAATTTCTTTAGCAACCATTATCTTTTTACCAGTTCCATCGATAAGTTTAAATTTGCACTCAGGAAATAGTATTGCCAAAGGTATTCCAGGGAATCCTCCACCTGTACCAAAATCAAGTATGTTAGTATTTGATTTGAACTTTATCATTTTTCCTATTGCTAATGAATGTAATACATGATGTACGTACAGATTATCAATATCTTTACGTGAAATCACATTTATCTTATTGTTCCAGTCTCGGTACAGTTCATCCAATGCTTCAAACTGCTTCTGCTGTTCTGCAGTAAGTTCTGTGAAATATTTATTTATAACATCCATATGCAAATCATTTTATTATTTAAAATTCTTATTAAGAATCTTGCTTAAATCGGAGTATTCTAGTTTTATTTCTATTTTTCCAATAGAATAGGGAGCAATTTCATATGGATTATATATGAAAGTTATCGCATCATCACCAATAATAAAATTTTCTGGAGCGTAAATATCCTCAGAAACAAGATATCCTTTGCTCTTAAGTTCATCAACATTTTTCGTATCTGTCTTTTTTAATAAGGCATCCAGTAGTAAACCATTAAGTGCATTTTCATAACCGGGAACAAAAACATCACTTATATTAATTACTTTACCTGTATTCTTATCAAAGTTAATTACTATTGTTTGTGTAATTCCGTGTGCGCCACCCTCATAGAAATTTTCTTTAATAAGATAGACTACAATACCGTTTTTTCCTTTATTTGTCTCACTACTTAAATTATAAAAGAATTGGTAAGTCTTTTTCTTTTCCGGATTTGATTTGTCTTCTTTATAGAATGGTCCATAGTTGGTCTTATAATCGTCCAAATATTTATTAGTGAACGAGTCTACTGCATTTTGTGCAGACAACTTTTGCATAGCAAACAGCTTGTCAATTATTGCACTATTAATCCTTTTACCAATAATTCCATCTGCATTTGTTGCGTATAACAGTTGAATATTAACCTTGCATTGTGGTGAATTAGGACCAGTCTCTATATTCGTTGACTTATTAACTTTTATATTTTCAAAAGTAATATCTTTGCCTTCTTTTGTTTTTTTAATGCAAGAGTTTAGAGTTAAACTTGCAATCGACAAAGACAAAATTAATGTTCCAAAAAGAACTTTTTTCATTTTTATTATCTTTAGTATTGTCTCAGAGCAGCCAATAATTCATTATTTTCATTTTTTGTACCGATCGTTACGCGCAAACAATTAGTACACAATTTTATTCGTGTACGATTACGTACTATTATACCTTTTTCTACAAGATAATCATATATTTTTTGAGCATCAGTCATCTTGGCAAGAAAAAAGTTTGCATCAGTATGATAAATCTTTTCGCATATAGGTAATTGTTTGAATGCATCAATCATCCGCGAACGCTCGAGTAGGAGAGTACGCACCCACTTGTCTACCTCAAAAGGATCTTTAAGAGCTTCAAGTGCTTGGTTCTGTGTAAGATTATTTACATTGTAAGGGTATTTAACTTTATTGAATATTTCAATTATATCTTCGTTGCCGAAAGCCATACCTAGACGAATTGCTGCACAACCCCATGCTTTACTGAATGTATTTAATACAATCATGTTTGGATGCTTGTCTAACTCATCTCTCATAGGTTTCTGCAATGAGAAGTCAGAATAAGCTTCGTCAACGATAACTATTCCATCGAATGAATCAACCAATTTTACGATTTCATCGCGATCTATATTGTTACCAGACGGATTGTTTGGTGAGCATACCCATATAATTTTAGTGTTTTCATCGGTAGCAGCAAGCAACTTCTCTGCAGATATCTGATAGTTATCGTCCAATAATACAGGACGGTATTCCACATCATTTATGTCAGCACAAACCTTGTACATGCCATACGTTGGTTCTATCGCAACAACATTATCAATCCCTGGGCAGCAGAAACAACGGTAAGGTAAGTCTATTGCCTCATCGCTTCCATTTCCCAAAAAGATTTGTTCCGGTCTAACATGCTTTATCGGTGCAAGTTTTGCTTTTACCTCCAATTGTAATGGATCTGGATATCTATTAAATGGTCTATTATAAGGATTCTCGTTAGCATCCAGAAATACGTTGGCAACATGACCACTATATTCATTTCTGGCACTACTATATGCAGCTAGCGACCATATATTTGGTCTTACCAATTCTTTCAATGATTTCATATTACTTGTTTTTAATATCCATAATGCGTACAGTCATTGCGTTCTTATGCGCTATTAACTGTT
>OBMA010001080.1_pt1 | contig 16564 bp, 14 predicted proteins | sample 1539141 | NCBI WGS metagenome assembly OBMA01 (sample SAMEA3991484, study PRJEB22521) | metagenome | biome: anthropogenic terrestrial biome; feature: sewage plant; material: raw primary sludge | place: Sweden | collected 2012-09-26 | reverse complement strand
ATAGATACTCACTTTGGAGGACAGCCAATTTATTATTATATCATATCTGTTGAGTGATATTTTAGAAGGTCGGGATTATGAATTTTCAGGATGATATAATTGAAATCAAAGGAATTGGTGAAAAAACCGCAGATCTTTTTCATAAACTCAATATATATAAAATTAGTGATTTACTTTTATATTTTCCAAGAGATTATAAAGAATATAGAAACCCTGTTCCTGTAAGCGCGGCAGCGGAAGGTGACAGGGCTTCCTTTTTTGGGCAGATAGTAAAAAATGTCAGTGTTATAAAAAAACATCAATTTCAAATTTCAACAACAACAGTCAGTGATGGTACTGGGACATTAGAACTTATCTGGTATAATCAGCCATACCTTTGTTATAAACTTCATAAGGGTGAAAAGTATGTTTTTTATGGACTGGTTTCTTCTCGTGGAAGCATAAAGATAATACAGCAGCCTGAAATTTATTCTGAGTTTCAATATGTTAAACTTATGAAAACATTACAGCCTGTTTATCCTCTTGTAAAAGGAATATCAAATAATACAGTATTGAAAGCTATATCTGGAGCTGTTGATTTAATAAAAGAAATTAATGACCCGCTTTCAGATGAAATATGTCAGAAATATAAATTGATTAAGCGACCGGATGCCATTTATACTCTTCATTTTCCTCATAATAGTGAGGAATTAAAGAAGGCAAGAAATAGAATTGCATTTGATGAGTTTCTGGCTTTTCTTATGCAAGTAAGAATTATGAGAGAAGAAAATATATGCATTGCGTCTGATATAAAGATTACTGAAGAAGCAGAAACAAAACTTCATGGATTTATTTCAGGACTTCCGTTTGAATTGACAAATGGACAGAAAAATGCACTGAAAGACATTTTGCATGATATTAAATCTGGCTATGTAATGAATCGTCTTATTCAAGGGGATGTTGGTTCCGGCAAAACTATAGTTGCAGCAGCCTCACTTCTGATGATTGTTCTTTCAGGATATCAGGGTGCATTAATGGCACCAACTGAGGTACTTGCTGCACAGCATTACGATGATTTTTGCAGAATGTTTCGTCCATATCATATTAAAGTTGCACTTTTATCTGGTTCAATGAGTGTAAAAGAAAAAAGAAATGTGTATTCTGGACTTGCAGATGGTTCGATAGGACTGGTTATTGGTACACATGCAATTATAGAAGATAAGACTGAATTTAAAAAACTTGGACTTGTTATTACAGATGAACAGCACAGATTCGGTGTGAAACAGCGTGAAAAATTATCAGAAAAAGGAAATAATCCACATTCACTTATAATGAGTGCTACTCCTATTCCAAGAACGCTTGCAATTATGTTGTATGCAGATTTGGATATTTCTATTATAAAAGAAATGCCTAAGGGAAGAAAGAAAATACTGAATTCTGTGATAGATACAAGCTACCGTGCATCGGCATATCGTTTTATTGAAAATGAAATAAAAAAAGGTCATCAGGCATATATAATTTGCCCTATGATAGAAGAAAATGAAATAATAGATGCTGAAAATGTTACGGACTATGCAGAACAAATAAAAAAAATAGTAAATACAGATATTCATATTGAAATACTGCATGGAAAAATGAAAAATCAGGATAAAGATGAAATTTTAAAAAAATTCTCTGAAAGAAAAATAGATATTCTTGTATCAACAACAGTTGTAGAAGTTGGAATAAATAATCCTAATGCAACTGTTATGCTGGTTGAGAATGCCGAACGTTTTGGACTTGCAGAATTACACCAGCTACGTGGAAGAGTAGGTAGGGGGGATGCACAAAGTTACTGCATGTTTATTGACTCAAAGAAAACAAAGCAATCAATTGAACGATTAAAAGTTCTGGAAAAATCAAATGATGGTTTTTTTATAGCGGAGCAGGATCTGAAATTACGTGGACCTGGAGAGTTTTTTGGTTCCAGACAAAGCGGTGAACTTGGTTTTATATATGCTGATATTTATTCTGATGCAGATATGTTGAAGGCGGCCCAGGAGGTTTCTCTTATATTGCCACCGGATACAGAGGTTACTGAGCTGAAAAATATAACTTATTAATTTGATTGCATAAATATTGAACACAAAAATAATTACTGCATACAAGAAAAGAGTTTTATTTTCAGTTTACAAAAGTAAATCAATTATGTTTTTATTTGGAGGAAGGTATGAAAAAGAAACAAAACAAGTTGCTTGTTGCAGCTATAATTGTATTAGCTGTGATTGTAATATGTCTTACAGTATATATTGTGATTGATAAAAATAAAGGTATACATAAATCAGCAGGTACAACGGAAAGTTTTGTAAAAGAAAATAAAAATGATAATTCATGTACAGATGCAGAATCAACTGATACAGATGCAAAAACTGCAAGTGTTACTGATTCTGAAAAAAGAGATATTAATTCTGAAAAATCATGTTATGTGTCTGTTTCAGATGGTGGAGGATGGCAAAATGGAGACAGCTATGTCAAACAATATAATGTAGATATACATAATGATTCATCCGAAGAACTTAATGATTGGGATGTTGTCCTGACTGATTTTACATCTGCAAATGTAGGAGATGGTTGGAATGCAAAATTTAAAATTTCAGGTTCAGAGATTCATTGTACTGCTGTGGATTACAATGGGACACTTGCACCTGAGTCAACTACCAGTTTTGGACTTCAGGTGAAATTCGCATCAGAAGATAAAGTGCCGTCAAAAGTTGAAAGTAAGCTTTTGATAAATGGAAAAGAATATCTGAACGTAAAAAATACTGCAACTACTGAATCAGGCGTAGATGCATCAAAAGCAGATAAATCTGATACTGGTAAAAGTGATACAGATAAATCTGAAATAAAAAAATCAGATAGCCAAAAAGAAAAAGCTAAATCTTCCCAAGGAACACCGGTTGCAATTCATGGTAAACTTTCAGTCAAAGGTACAGACATTGTTGATAAAAATGGAGATAAATTTCAACTGAAAGGTGTAAGTACACATGGCCTTGCATGGTTCCCTCAATATGTAAATGAAGATGCATTTAAAACCTTTCGTGACGAATGGGGGGCAAATGTAGTCAGACTTGCGATGTATACAGCAGAAAATGGTGGTTATTGTACCGGAGGAGATAAGGCACAGTTAAAGTCACTTGTGGAAAGCGGTGTTGACTCTGCTTCAAAACTTGGAATGTATGTTATTATTGACTGGCACATATTGAGCGATGGTAATCCACTTACATACAAAGATGATGCAATAAGCTTCTTTGATGAAATGTCATCAAAATATGCAGATTATGATAATGTTATTTTTGAAATATGTAATGAGCCTAATGGAAGTACAGAATGGTCGGACATTAAAGAATATGCTGAAAGTGTAATTCCGGTTATTCGAAAAAATGATAAAGATGCAATAATAATTGTTGGAACACCTACATGGTCTCAAGATGTTGATGTTGCTGCAAAAGATCCTATTACAGGACAAAGTAATATAATGTACACATGCCATTTTTATGCAGCAACTCATAAGGATAATATCCGCAATAAAGTAAAGCAGGCACACGAAGCAGGACTTCCTATATTTGTTTCAGAGTTTAGTATTTGTGACGCATCGGGAAATGGCGGTATTGATTATGATTCAGCAAAAAGCTGGATGGATTTACTTGATGAATATAATATATCTTATGTCGGATGGAGCGTTTCAAATAAATCTGAAACATCTGCACTTTTAAAATCAGGGTGTGAAAAAAAATCAGATTGGACAGATGACGATTTGACAGATACTGGTAAGTGGCTAAAATCAACTATAAGTGAATAATCATACTGTATATGTAAAATCTTTGAAACTGTAAAAAATATAAATATGAGATTAATACTAAACTATATATAGGAGCCAAAAATATGAGAGTAATTGCAGGTACAAGACGCAGCCTCCCGCTAAAAACAATTTCAGGAGATGCGACAAGACCAACCGCAGATAAATACAAAGAAACACTTTTTAATTGTCTTCAGAATGATGTTCCTGGTGCACGTTTCCTCGATTTATTTGCTGGAAGTGGAGCAATCGGAATAGAAGCACTTTCAAGAGGAGCAAAACATGCTGTATTTGTAGAAAATGGAAGGGAATCACTGCAGTGTATAAAGGAAAATATAGCATTTACAAAGTTTCAAAATGAAGCTGATATACTTAGAATAGATGCTGTTTCATATGTAAGAAATATTCAAAAAGTTGATTTTGATATTATATTTATTGATCCGCCATATGGTAAGGAACTTGAAAAATCAGTTTTGATTATATTGAATGAAAAAGAATTTATTAATCCTGATTATAAGATAGTGGTTGAAGCAAGACTTGAGGATGATTTTTCATATCTTGACTCAACAAAGTTCTGCATATATAAAGAAAAACATTACAAAACAAATAAACATATATTTATTTCGGAAAGGCCTGAATGATGAGTAAAGTTATATATCCGGGTAGTTTTGACCCGGTAACTAATGGGCATGTTAATGTTATAGAAAGAGCATCAAAAATATTTGATGAAGTAATTGTGTGCATTTTGTATAACTCTAAAAAAAAATCTCCATTGTTTTCTATAGACGAGCGTGTTAAAATGCTAAACGATGTAGTAAAAGATTTACCTAATGTTAGAATTGAGACTTTTGGTGGTCTTTTGGTTGATTTTGCTGAAGGAAAGAATGTAAATGTTCTTGTTCGAGGTTTGAGAGAAGCTGATGATTTTTCGGATGAACTTCGAATGGCTCAGGGCAATAAAGCTGCATCGGGTGGAAATCTTGAAACAGTTTTTTTAGGAACTGATTCTGAGTATTCTTATTTGAGTTCTAGTATGGTGCGGGAATTTGTATCATATGGAAGAATATGTGAGGGGTTTGTACCTAAGGATGTTGCAAACAGACTTAGAGAGAAACTTAAATAAAGGTAGTACAGGAGGAAGTACGAATGGCTGGTCAGAAGACATTAGTAGATAGGATTAATGAAATTGAGGTTTTTATCGATAACTGCAATAATCAGACGTTTAACACAAAAAATAAGAGTGTACCATCTGATGAGATGCATAGAATGCTGAATGAACTCAAGCTGAGTATTCCAACCGAAATCGAGCGATGCAGGAAGGTAATGCGAAATAAGGAAGCAATACTTGCATCAGCCAGAACACGTTCAGATTCAATTATTAATGATTCTTTGAATGAAGCAAAGCGACTTGTTGATCAGAACCAAATTACAGAACTTGCCAAGGCAAGGGCTGATGAAATTGTTGATGATGCCAGAAAACAGGCTCAGGAAATTATAAAACAGGCTAATGAAGAGGCTAGAGAGGTTCGACTGGGATCACTGAATTATACGAAAAATCAGATTGAAAATATGAAAAATTTTCTTTCTGATACATTAGAAGCTGAGAGTGAAAACTATAAAAATCTTGTTGATTCTTTAAGCGACAATGTTCAGGCATTGGAAAATAATGTGAGTGAAGTCAATACAAGTATAAATCTTCTTAATCAGGGAATAGTTCCAACTGATTCGTTATCTCAAAATGATGATGGATACGGCAATTCAGGCGAGAATGAAGATTATGAGCAGAATTATGATGATTCAAATTATCATGATAATAATGATAATTATGATGAGAATGAAGATTATGATGATGAGTCTTCAGATTATAAAGGACATGATTATTCAGAGTCATCAAATCGAGATGAAAATGAAGAAGATGAAGAAGATGAAGAAGAAGAAGATGATGACTTTGAAGATGAAGATGATGATTTTTATGATGAGTGATCAGTGTAATTTATGTAATAATTAGATATATAATAAGATGATTTTTTGCATGATAGTTTCCCTCTTTATTGGACAAAATTCAGTAAAGAGGGTTTTTATATTGAATATTTTCAGATCACTTTTACCGTAGAAGAAAGCTCTGATGGAATGACTGCCAAATTAGATTGAAATAGTAATGATTGATATAAAGCTGTTGCTCTTTGATCTGCTGCCCACATTACTTTTGAGGCGTGGGAAGAGGGCATAAATGCAGATTTTTTTGTGATTACAGGAATAGATGAATTCTCTTGAATCATACGAATTAATTCAGAAGAAGAAGATTTTAAACTTAGTAAATTTAAATATCCCGGTCGTTCCTGCTGTATGATATTATGTTCATTATCTGTAAATCTGAGTAGCAGATGCATACATGCACGATGAATATGGGACATTGTTTCATTTCGGGTTTTTAAGAAATTGCATAATTCGTTATATGTGTAAGTTGTATTTGCTTTTGAAAACCTATTCATTAAATCCTCAGATATATCCCAAATTTGAAGAGATGATGCATCTCTATATATTTTTGCTTCAGTAATTGCGAATGATAAAAGTTTTAAATAAACATCAGGTGTAAGTGGAGAAGAAAACATTTTTTTTATTGAATTGTATGAATCTGGTGGTATAAAACGATCAACAGGAAGATTTCTTGCAAGGTTCTCACGAATCAAGCGCGCGGAAGCATAATTTTTTGTAAATTCATTACTGTCGTGATCTACATCTGTACGTTTGATTAATATTGGTTTTATTTTTGAATGTGTTTTCTTTAATGCAGTCATATAGCTTAGTGCAAGAATATTATTAGGAAGTGTAAGGAAATCAGTAACACTAAATTCAGCCAGTTCTTCAATTGCATGACATCTTGCAAGAGGGAAAGATTCACCATTTGCAAGATGAGTTTTTAAGTGATATTTGAAAGTCTCGGGTTCTTCTGCAAGGATAGTAGAGACTATGTTAAAAAGTGAATAATCTTCGGTTTCAACTCCAAAAGCTAAATAGTCTGTGCTGCCAGTCTTGTTAAGAAGTGAAATTGCACCGTCTGCAAAATCACGAGCACTTCCAAGAGCATAAAATGCAGGAAGTTCAAACACGGCATCAAAACCTGCACATACAGCTGCGGCAGCCCGTGTGTATTTTTCAAATATAGCAGGTTCACCACGTTGTACGAAATTCCCACTCATCAGAGCGTAAGTATAATCAGGATTTACTCTGCTTTTTGCTTTGTTCAAAAGATAATTATGACCATTATGAAATGGATTGAATTCTGCAATTATAGCAAGATTTGACATATAATTTCCCCTTTGCTGAATGTGATAAATCTTATAAAAAATCAAATTAAACATAGAATAGTAAGTGGTTAAAGTTCAATATTTTGAATTTGATTTACGTATTAATACGATAGCATTTAAATTTTCTTTATGCTATACTTATTTTTGTGTTTGTGATTCACTTGGCTGTGGGGTTAGTCGGATGACAGACAAATTTGAAGGGAGTTTTTATAAATGGCAAAAGAAGATAAATTGAAAGCACTTGATGCGGCAGTTGCTCAAATTGAAAAGCAATATGGCAAAGGCTCAATCATGAAGCTTGGTGATAATACTAAGAATTTAAATGTGGAGGCGGTACCGACAGGATCACTCAGCCTTGATATTGCATTGGGAATAGGCGGAATGCCAAGGGGACGTGTAATAGAAATTTATGGACCGGAATCAAGTGGTAAGACTACGGTTGCACTTCATGTTATAGCTGAAGTTCAAAAGATGGGTGGAATTGCTGGTTTTATAGATGCAGAGCATGCACTTGATCCGCTTTACGCTAAAAATATTGGTGTTGATATTGACAATTTGTATATTTCTCAGCCTGATAGTGGCGAACAAGCTCTTGAAATAACAGATACGATGGTTCGTTCAGGGGCAGTGGATGTTGTTGTTGTTGATTCTGTTGCAGCATTGGTACCTAAGGCTGAAATAGATGGTGATATGGGAGACAGCCATGTAGGACTTCAGGCAAGACTTATGTCACAGGCACTTCGAAAACTTACAGCTGTAATCAGTAAAACTAATTGTGTGGTTATTTTTATCAATCAGCTTCGTGAAAAAATCGGAATTATGTTTGGAAACCCGGAAACTACAACAGGCGGACGTGCGTTGAAATTTTATTCGTCTGTCAGACTTGATGTCAGGAAAGTTGAGACACTTAAGGTTGGTGGAGAGGTTGTAGGAAATCATACAAAAGTTAAGGTTGTAAAAAATAAAGTGGCACCTCCATTTAAAACAGCTGAATTTGATATTATGTTTGGAAAGGGAATTTCTAAAGAGGGAGATATTCTTGATTTAGCAACCAATATAGATGTCGTTAATAAATCTGGTGCATGGTTTGCTTATAAAGGCGAAAAAATTGGTCAGGGACGTGAAAATGCAAAGATATATCTTCAGAACAATGCTACTGTATGCGAAGAAATAGAAAAAGAAGTACGTATCAGGTATGGTATTGGTGCTGATTCAGAGACATCAGAAAAAGAAAGTGTAAAAGAAAAAACAAAGGCATCAGACAATAGTTCGTTAGATGAATAATGAATATTTGCTTTAAAGTATGAATCAGTCATAAAAACACCTGATGGTGATACAAAATCCATTAGGTGCTTTTTTTAAACAAAAAGCATTGTGCAAAATTCTTTTTACATAAATAAAATAAATCATATCAAATATAAACTGCTCAAAAAGCAAGAATTTTTTTTAATATTAAAATTTATGTAAAATGAAATTTAATATTTATAAAATATTATGGAGGAAGAATAATATTGTTCAACTGTACTATATATAAAAGCGATAAAAGAACAAAACATTACTATGTATATATTGATTCATCACTTATAGGAATTTTGTATAGGAGAGATTTAGAGGATTTACAGTTACATATACCATGTGATGGGGAAAAAAGTGAAGAAGATGTGGATGAACGTGTTCATGATAAGATTTGGCAGATGGTTGAGGAACATGCGTACTCTAAGGCAGTCAGCATACTTACAGTGTCAGAATATTGTGCAAAAGAAATAAGAACAAAACTCGAAATGAGAAGATATTCGAAAGAAATCATTGATGAAGTTATTACACAGCTATATGAGATAAGATATCTTGATGATGAAAGATACGCAGAAGCTTACATACATACATATGCTGGGAGAAAAAGCCGGGATCTGATACATAGAGAACTTGAAATGAAAGATATTTTTCTGAATAATTTTGATGAAATCTATAATAATGTTATTAATGATGATGGTATAGATGAGAATGAATTAATCAATAATATATTAGAAAAAAAATTTGAAAATTATGATTTGAAAGATGAAAAGATAAAAAACAGAGCAGTAAGATATCTTTCTCAAAGAGGTTTTATGGTGGGGGAAATAATTAGACAAATCAATAAAAGGCAATAAAAATGGTATAACACAGGATTTGATTGGAATTTACGCAGTATTAACATAAATAAGACGGTAGGTTGGTGTGAATGTTTAACTTGACATAAAACGTTGCAAAGTTTAGTATTAATTTGTTGCATATTGCACAAAAAATTTCATATAGAAGGAGGTGCTCCTGTGTTAGGTTATCTCATTATCGCAGCAGTTGCGCTTTTGTTTATTGTTCTGGCATGGATTGGAGGTTCTGCATATAGAAAAAATATAGCGGAAGCAAAAATCGGAAAAGCAGAAGATAAAGCAAAGGATATTATAAATGAAGCGCTAAATGCGGCTGATACAAAGAAGAGAGATATTTTATTGTCTGCAAAGGAAGAAGCTTTAAAGACAAGAAATGATCTTGATAAAGAAGTGAATGACCGACGTGCTGAGATTCAGCATATGGAGAAAAGAGTCTTATCTAGGGAAGAAAATCTCGACAAGAAGACTGAAGCAATTGAGAGAAAAGAACAATCTCTCACTGCACAGGAAGAGAATCTTGCAAGAAAAACTCAAGCTGTTGATGAACTTTCCGTAAAAAGGCAACAGGAACTTGAGAGAATCTCTGGACTCACCTCTGAACAAGCAAAGGAATTCCTGCTTAAATCCGTGGAAGACGAAGTCAAACATGAATCAGCCATTATGATTAAAGAGATGGAGATGAGGGCAAAAGACGAAGCCGACAAAAAGGCAAAAGAAATCGTTACAAATGCGATTCAACGCTGTGCGGTTGACGTTGTTACCGAATCTACTGTTTCGTTGGTTCAGCTTCCGAATGAAGATATGAAGGGGAGAATTATTGGTCGTGAGGGTAGAAATATTCGAACGATTGAGTCGCTTACAGGTGTTGATCTGATTGTAGATGATACTCCGGAAGCAATTGTTCTTTCGTGTTTTGATCCGGTAAGACGAGAGGTTGCGAGAATTGCAATTGAACGGCTGATTGTGGATGGGCGTATCCATCCGGCAAGAATTGAAGAAATGGTCGACAAAGCCAGACGAGAAGTGGAAAATAAGATGCGTGAGGAAGGCGAAACAGCAACTCTTGAGGTTGGTGTTCACGGACTTCATCCTGAAATGATTAAACTTCTGGGCAGAATGAAGTATAGAACCAGTTATGGTCAGAATGCCTTAAAGCATTCGATAGAAGTAGCTGAGCTGAGTGGACTTATAGCCGGAGAGATTGGTGAAGATGTAAAACTTGCAAAACGTGCCGGACTCCTTCATGATATTGGTAAATCAATAGATCATGAAGTTGAAGGAAGTCATGTGCAGATTGGTGTTGATCTTTGTAAAAAATATAAAGAAAACAGCACGGTCATTGATGCAGTTGCATCACATCATGGAGATTGCGAACCTGAAACGTTGATAGCTTGCATTGTACAGGCGGCAGATGCTATTTCTGCAGCACGTCCTGGTGCAAGAAAGGAATCTTTGGAGAATTACACAAACCGTCTTACAAAACTTGAAGAAATTGCAAATTGTTTTGATGGAGTTGATAAATCCTTTGCTATTCAGGCGGGAAGAGAAATAAGAGTTATGGTTATACCTGAAAAGGTTACTGATTCTGGCATGGTTATAATGGCACGTGAAATTTCTAAGAAAATTGAAGATGAAATGGAATATCCAGGACAGATTAAAGTGAGCCTTATAAGGGAATCTAGAATTACAGATTATGCTAAGTAATAAGAGTAAAAAGCTGTCTTTGCAGTTGCAAAGGCAGTTTTTTTTGTTTAAATGGTAAAATCAAGCACGCAAATATCAAGATGAAATAAGAAAAATGGTATATAATAATATACATAAAAACGTAAATATAAAATAATTAAACTTATATTTTATATGTGTTAAGGTCAGTTTTGTACTTTTGTTATTAAATTATAAGATAGGAATAACTGAATGAAGAGTTTTGAAAGATGTAAAAGAATATTGAAATTTCAGGCACATAGAGTAAAGGTATACGAAGATATCCTGAAAAAACCAGATGGCGAAATAGTTCGATATGATTATGTTGAAAATCGCAATGGCGCAGGTATATTGCTGATTGATTCAGATGGAAAACTGATTTTTGTAAAACAGTATCGAAACACACTGGATGATTATGATATTGAGATACCGGCTGGATGTATGGAAGAAACTGATATTAAAAGCGTAGATGATTTTAATCCATGTATTATATATGCTAATGGAAAAAAATTGGAAAGTACTAATAAAAAAGATGTTAATTCATTTGCCAGATGTGCTGTTCGCGAATCAATAGAGGAAACAGGTTTACAGCCGGGAAAACTTATTTATATAAATTATATGATAGCCGCAGTTGGTCTTTTTTCTGAAAGAACAGCAATTTTTATAGGAGAAGATATTGAAATAAAAAAAAGAAATCCTGATCCGGATGAATATATTGATCTCGTATTTCTGACATTGAAAGATGCGGTAGATAAAGTGTATTCAGGTGAGATTTGTGATAGTAAAACAATCATTGCAATCCTTGCTTATAATGATTTGAAGAAAAAAAGTGAATATTAAATTTTAAATATAAAGTAACTTAAGCATAAAACACCCAAAGTATCCCTGTCTGAAAAGAGTTTAGATCTTGGAGCCATACATCATAAAATAAATAAAATTTAATGACACAAGATTTTGTATTGATGTAACTTTATAAACACTTTATATAGTTGTTTTTGCAATGATTTTTCACAATTATGCAAAAAACATAATGCTCCCATGGGTTGATTTTATGTAAATAAAAAATTATACTTTTATCTTGAAATCATTTGGGGGATTATGTATGGAAGAACTCGTGAACCAATATATTTTATATTTAAAGAAAATGAAAAAAAGCAGTGAAAATACTGTTCAGTCATATTCTGGCGATTTGCATAAATTTTTGAAGTTTACGCAAGAACATGAAATAATGGATTTTGAATCTGTTACAAATACGGATTTTCGTTCATATGTTATGATGCTTGAAAATCAGGGATTCAGTTCGTCAACAGTTTCAAGAAATGTAGCAAGCGTTCGTTCTTTTTTCTTATATCTTTTAGAAAATCAGAAAATTCATAGCAATCCGACAACAGGTGTACACCCTCCTAAAGTAAAAAGACGTATGCCGGAAACGCTGACTGTTGAGGAAGTCAATCTTCTTCTTGACCAACCGGGTGGAAAAACAATAAAAGGCATTCGGGATAAGGCAATGCTGGAGCTTCTTTATGCAACAGGATTGCGTGTATCGGAACTTATTTCATTAAAAATGGAAAATCTCAATTTGAAAATGGGATATGTTACATGTGAAGATCATGATAAGAGAAGAATAATTCCAATTGAATCAGCAGCAATAGGCGCACTGATACGCCATATTGAAGTTGTTAGACCGAGAATATGCGGAGATTCAGAATATCTTTTTACAAATTTGAAAGGTGGAGAGATGACAAGGCAAGGATTCTGGAAGCTTTTGAAGACTTATGCAAAAAAAGCGGGAATACAAAAAGATATTACTCCGCATATGATAAGACATTCTTTTGCTGCTCATCTTGTAAATAATGGAGCTGATTTGGTGGCTGTGCAGGAAATGTTGGGGCATTCTGATATATCTACAACACAGATATACTTGAAGGGCAAAGAAAGCAAGTTGAGAGATGTATACAATCATGCACATCCTAGGGCATCAATTGAGAAATAATCAGATAAAAAATAACGAATTGGAGTTGATTTATGGCAGGATCAATCATAGGAGATTTATTTAGAGTTTCTACTTGGGGAGAATCACATGGAAAGGGTATTGGTGCAATAGTTGATGGATGCCCGGCAGGAATTCCGCTATGTGAAGATGATATTCAAAAATTTCTTGATCGAAGAAAACCAGGTCAGTCAGCATTTACAACAAAGAGAAATGAAAATGATAAAGTGGAAATATTGTCAGGTGTGTTTGAAGGTAAAACTACTGGTACACCAATTTCACTTGAAATAAGAAATGAAAATCAAATTTCTAATGATTACACAGATATCAAAGATATATACCGTCCTGGACATGCAGATTATGGATATGATTCTAAATATGGATTTCGTGATTATAGAGGTGGAGGAAGGTCTTCAGGAAGGGAAACGGCTGGACGTGTTGCGGCAGGAGCAATAGCAATAAAAATGCTCTCTGAATTAGGAGTGAGTTTTCTTACATATGTAGATTCTGTTGGACCTGTAAAGATAGATGATTCAAGGTTTGATAAAGATGAAATCACAAAAAATCCTCTTTACATGCCGGACAGAACTGCGGCAAAAGAAGCTTCACTGTATCTTGAAAAACTTATTAAGGATAAAGATTCATCTGGAGCAAGTGTTGTCTGCTGCATAAATGGTATAAAGGCAGGTGTAGGTGAACCTGTTTTTGATAAGCTTGATGCGGATATTGCTGCTGCTGTGATGTCAATTGGAGCTGTAAAAGCAGTTGAGATAGGAGACGGTATAAAAGCTTCATGTGCAGTTGGATCTGAAAATAATGATTCGTTTTATATTGATAATGGAACTATAAATAAAAAAACCAATCATGCAGGAGGAATTCTTGGCGGAATAAGTGATGGAAGTGAAATTATAATAAAAGCTTCGTTTAAACCTACGCCATCTATTTTTAAACAGCAGGATACAGTTTCAAGAGAATTAAATGAAACTCAAATTGAAATAAAAGGAAGACATGATCCTATAATTGCACCACGTGCGGCAGTTGTTGTTGAAACTATGAGCGCAATTGTGATTGCAGATCTAGTTATGAAAAATTGTACAAGTAGAATTGATTATATAAAAAATATATATCTTTCGAAAACTTGACATAACAATATTCAAATAGTAAACTAGCTAAGTCAAATTCCGCGGCCCGGTTAAAGGATTACTCCAGCCATGACTTAGCCGCAGGAGAATATTATTTTTTTGGAGGTAGTATTATGGTAACGAAGGAACAAAAGGAAGAAATTTCTAAGAAGTTTGGTTTAAAGCCTAATGATACAGGTTCACCTGAGGTTCAGGTAGCTCTTCTTACAGCAAGAATCAATGATCTTAACAGACATTTTTCGGTTCATCCGAATGATTTTCATTCAAGACGTGGTTTGCTCAAGATGGTTGGACAGAGAAGAAACCTTCTTGCATATCTTAAGGCGAAGGACATTGAACGCTATAGAAAGCTTGTTCAGGAACTTGGACTTAGAAAATAATGCAAAATGAAAAGCGCACACCTATAATGGTGTGCGTTTTTTTTACAATGGAGGATATCATGATTATTAATGGAGAAACGGAAGTTCTTGGTGTTCTGGGCAATCCTATTAAACATACATTTTCACCAGATATTCATAATGCTTTAAGTAAAAGAATTGGCATAAATGCTGTTTATCTGCCTTTTAGGGTAGACGGCAGTCTGGATAATGTCATAAAAGGTGCATTTGCTGCAAATGTAAAAGGCTTGAATGTTACTGTGCCTTTCAAATGTGATGTCATTCCATTTCTTGAGTCGATTGACAAAAATGCCATAAAAATAGGGGCTGTCAATACTCTAGTACGAGGTAAAAAGGGATATATCGGGTACAATACAGATGCTCCGGGACTTTTTCGGGCACTTGTTAAACTTGGGGTTGATATCAGTAATAAGAAAGCAATTATTCTTGGAGCCGGAGGTGCATCACGTGCTGTAGCAGCAATGCTTGTAATGCATGGAGTTGAATGCATATATGTAATAAACCGTACTAAAAAAAAAGCTGAAAAAATAGCTGAACTGTCAAATAAAATTGTTCCTTTAACTGTTGATGAATATAAAAAAGTTCCAAAAGGCAAATATCTTTTTTTTCAATGCACATCACTGGGACTCAAAGAAGAAGATTCTCTTTTGATAGAAGAAGATTCTTTTTATGATATGGCGGAATATGGATTTGATCTTGTATATAATCCTGCCATGACACCTTTTACGAGAATGATGGAAAATAAAAATGTTCCATATAATAATGGACTTTACATGTTGATTTATCAGGCTGTTATTGCATATGAACTTTGGAATGATGTAAAAGTTGAAGATGAAACAGTAGAATATGTAGTTAATCTGCTTAGAAAAAAAATATATGGTGATAATATAATTTTGACCGGATATATGGGCTCAGGAAAAACTAGTGTAGGAATGGCAATTGCAAGAAAACTTGGATTGAAGATGATAGATACAGATGCATATATAGAAGATAAAAAGAAAATTTATATAAATGAGTTTTTTAATTTATATGGTGAGGAAGCTTTTAGAAATATAGAAACAGAAATTTTGAGAGAATTATGCAGTGAATGTTTTAATACAGTCATCTCAACAGGTGGAGGAATGCCACTAAGCAGAATTAATCGCGATTTGATGCACGAAAATGGAAATGTTATTTATCTCACAACTGAAAGCAATACGATCTTTGAAAGATTGAAGGATGATTCATCAAGACCGCTTTTAAAAACGGATAATGGTGAGTCATTGATGAATAAAATAAATTTTATGATTGAAAAAAGAAGACCATATTATGAATGTGGGGCTGATATTATTGTTTCAACAGACGGGAAAACACCTGAACAGATTGCTGATGAAATAATCACGTTAATTCATAGATGATTTGATTTATAATGGATATTTTAATGTGAAAGAATATGAAAACTTTTGAAACTTAGCAGATAAATGGTTTCTTTAAAATATGTAAATACTTGAACGATTTTAAAGCATATGTTAAGATTAAAAAGATTGTTTTGAGGTGATGCCGGGACAACTGAAAAGATTCCGAATTATAAGAATCAGGTCGTTTTTTTAGGTATTCAATCTTGATTTCGGGCGTTTTTCAGTCGTTTCGGAGCCTTGAAATAAAATTTTGTTCGGGCATGTTGCCCAGAGGAGATTATTTATGTTTAAAAAGTATGAAATGGAGCTTGCTGGGAAGACACTTCGTGTTGATATCGACAGAGTAGGAAAACAGGCCAATGGTGCTGCTCTTATTCATTATAATGATACAGTTGTACTTTCAACTGCAACATCATCAAAGGAACCAAGAGATGGAGTTGATTTTTTTCCTCTTTCAGTTGAGTATGAAGAGAAGATGTATGCAATAGGAAAGTTCCCGGGTGGATTTAATAAAAGAGAAGGAAAAGCATCAGAAAATTCAGTACTTACATCCAGAGTTATTGATAGACCTATGAGACCGCTGTTTCCAAAGGATTTCAGAAATGACGTTACTCTTAATAATCTTGTAATGAGTGTAGATCCAACAGCACGTCCTGAGATCGGAAGA